>OGIE01001469.1_pt1 | contig 32891 bp, 23 predicted proteins | sample 1571581 | NCBI WGS metagenome assembly OGIE01 (sample SAMEA2582021, study PRJEB24529) | metagenome | biome: Human gut stool | place: China | collected 2011 | reverse complement strand
GTTCGCCCTTAACAGGCTGCCGCCCGTTAAGGGCGAACCCGCCTGCGGCAGTTCGTGTGCCCCAGTCAGCCGGTGCAGAGAAAGCGGTTGTCCAACGCTTACGTTACTCTACCTTTTCCAGCAGCTTCTGCACATAATTCGGCAGATAGAACGCGCCCTTATGCAGATTGGTATTGTAATATCTGGTTTCCAGTCCCAGACTGTTCCACCAGTCCGGATTCAGATCGCGCACCGGATGCACGCCGCGCGACGAGAAGCCGAACAGCCAGTGTCCGGACGGGTAAGTCGGGATATGCGCCTGAAACAGACGCGACAGCTCAAACGAGTGCACGATATTGCGGTGCGCTCTCTGGCACGCCAGTGCATCGCCCTTGTAGAACGGGCTTTCGTGCTGATTGACGAGCACGCCGTGCTCCTTGAGCGCCTTTTAGCAGTTGCCGTAAAATTCCATCGTGAACAGGCCTTCGCCCGGGCCGAACGGGTCGGTCGAGTCGATGATGATAAGGTCGTACTCGTCCTCAATCCTGCGGATATACTTTAATCCGTCCTGATAGAGAATGTGCACGCGCGGGTCGTCGAGCGAACATGCCACACCGGGCAGGTACTCCTTGCAGACCGCGACAACGCGCTCGTCGATCTCCACCAGGTCGATATGCTCGATGTGCTGATAGCGGCACAGCTCGCGGACACAGCCGCCGTTACCGCCGCCGATAACAAGCAACTATTTAATCTTCTCGACGAGCACGGCCATCGGCACATGCACCATCATTTCGTGATAGATGAACTCATCCCGCTCGGTCAGCATCATGTAGCCGTCAAGCGTGAGAAACCGACCGAATTCCTCGCATTCAAACACGTCGATGCGCTGAAAATCGCTCTGTTCGGTGTAAAGCTGACGGTCTACCTGTATCTGCAGCCCAACCGTCGGCGTGTGCATTTCAGTAAAGGTAAGTTGCATGAGTGAAACGCTCCTTTTATTCCGGGCTGACAACGCCGCGGATGACCTGCAGGCTGTTCACCTCGGGGTCCTCGGTGCCGAGCAGCATGCAGTTCTTTTCCTTGGCGTAGCGAATATAATCAAGAATATCGCGGGTGATACGCTCACCGGGCGCGAGGATCGGGATGCCGGGCGGATAGCACATGACAAACTCCGCGCAGATGCGTCCGACCGACTCATCGAGCGGCATGGCCTTCTTGTCCGCGTAGAACGCCTCCTGCGGGCCGGCAACCACCTGCGGCGAGATGTACTCCTGCCGCATGAGCGTCGCCTTGTCGCGCTTGTAGCGGCGGCGAATGTCCGCGAGAGCGGCTACCAGACGTTCGAGGTCGCGCTCACGGTCGCCCACCGAAACATAGGCGAGCAGATTGCCGAGATCGCCGAACTCGGTCTGAATGTCGTAAAAATCGCGCAGAATGTCGTATACCTCGATGCCCGCCAGACCAACATCCAGCGTGTTCACCGCCAGCTTGGTCGTGTCGAAGTCGTATACGGTATCGCCGTTGATCAGTTCGCTGCCGTAGGCGTAGTAGTCGCCGAGGGCGTTGATCTCCTCGCGGGCGTAGGTCGTCAGGTCAACGACTTTTCGGAAAATCTCCTTGCCGTGCAGTGCAAGGTTCTTGCGCGAAATATCCAGGCTGACCATCAGCAGGTACGAACCGGAGGTCGTCTGCGTCAGGTTGATGATCTGGCGAACGTGCTCCGCGTTCATCGACGGGCCGCACAGCAGAAAGCTGGACTGCGTGAGCGAGCCGCCCGACTTGTGCATGGAAACGGATGCTAAATCCGCGCCCGCCGCCATCGCGGAGACCGGCATATTTTCACCGAAGTAGAAATGCGTGCCGTGCGCCTCATCGGCCAGCACCTTCATGCCTGCCGCGTGCGCGAGCCTTACGATTTCCCGAATGTTCGAGCAGATGCCGTAGTAGGTCGGGTTGTTGACGAGCACCGCCTTGGCGGACGGATGCTTCTCAATAGCGGCCTTCACGTCCGCGACCGACATGCCGAGCGAAATGCCCAGCCGGTCGTTCATCTGCGGGTTGACGTAAACCGGAATCGCGCCGGTCAGCACGAGCGCGTTGATGACGCTGCGGTGTACGTTGCGCGGCAGAATGATCTCGTCGCCGCGTTTGACCACGGAGAGGATCATCGCCTGTACGCTGCTCGTCGTGCCGCCCACCATCAGGAAGGCGTGCGCCGCACCGAACGCATCCGCCGCCAGCTCCTCGGCCTCGCGGATAACGCTGGTCGGGTGGCACAGGTTGTCGAGCGGCTTCATCGAGTTGACGTCCACCGTCATGCACTGCTGACCGAGGAATTTCGTTAATTCCGGTGAGCCGCGTCCGCGCTTGTGTCCGGGCACATCGAACGGCACAATACGCATGTCTTTGAAGTTTTCGAGCGCCTCCATAATCGGCGCACGGGATTGATCCATAAAAATGCCTTCTTTCGGCAGAGAATGATATGCTGCGCTTTCGCGCGAAGCGCGCATGAAATACAATCTGCGCAGCAGATTGATAAAAACCGGGAGCATGTATCACGGTTTTTATACAAGGAATAAACTTTGTGTGCCGCGCAGCGACGCGCAAATTTTATTGTGAGACAAATCCGAACATCGTTCGGTTTGTCTTTCTCGATTGAAAATGTATTTTCAATCGAAATCAGTAGATGTTCTTCCCCGAAAATATCTCAATCATCTCTCGTCTGAGGTCGGAGTGAATCTTGAGTCTTGTTTTCGGCGGCAGCTCATAGATATCGGTATTGAACAGGTAGTTCTGGAGATCGATCTCCTTGAGCAGCATACGGGTGTGGAACAGATTGGACTGGTACACGTTAATGTCGTAGGCGTCGTACCGCTCGAGCGTTTTCGGGTCGATAAAGTCCTGAATGGACGTCATATGGTGATCCATGAACAGCTTTTTACCCTCGATATCGCGGGTAAAGCCGCGCACGCGGTAGTCCATGGTGATGATATCCGAATCGAACGAGCCGATGAGGTAATCGAGCGTAGACAGCGGCGTGATCTCACCGCAGGTGGCAACGTCAATATCCACGCGGAAGGTGGCAAGGCAGGTATCCGGATGATACTCCGGATAGGTATGCACGGTAACGTGGCTCTTGTCGAGGTGTGCAACGATGGTATCCGGCTCAAGGGCCGGCTTCATGTGCTCCTCCGCGATGAGAAAGGTTACCGAGGCGCCCTGCGGGTCGTAATCCTGCTTGGAAATGTGCAGCACATGCGCACCGATCATCTCGGTTACCCGCTCGAGAATGCCGGTCAGTCGTTCGGAGTTGTACTGCTGGTCGATATATTTGATGTAGTCACGCTGTTCGCGCTCGGTCTTTGCGTAGCAGACATCATAAATGTTGAAGGACAGCGCCTTGGTCAGGTTGTTGAACCCGTAAAGTTTGAGCTTGTTCTGCATTTCATATCCTCACAATACCAAAAAATCCCCAGGCGAAAGGGGTACACACGGTACGCTTTCACTTGAGGATGATCGTTCTCTTTTTGCAGATGCTTCTGCACATTCCGTAGGTTTTATGGAAGAGGAAAGAGTCTATATAGCAAGAATCGTTACTTTTAGGCAATACCGCATAATGAAGCAAGAGCGATTTGCGAGTAAATTTTGTGCTCTGATAAGGCGTGGTTTTGCGTCAATACTTGCTGTATTGCAAAAAATCACAACGAAATCAGGGTGCAAAATTTCCGCAAAGCGCCGCAGTCTTAATTGTGCGGTGTTGCCTTTGTACTCTTATTGATCGTTTCACAAGTGTGATGCGCCCGCGGCACACGGCTTTTAGTCAGCCAACTTATAAAATTCAATAAGGCAACAAAGTTGCCAGTTTCGGCATTTGACCCGGCTGTCCGTATGGCCTTGGCACCGTTTTCGCGCAGAAACCGGGCGGTCAAAGAAATTCTGCTGAAAGGCTTCGCCTCTCCGAATAACTTTTATTATAAGGGAATCCGAGTACAAATGCAAGATTTTATTGCGGATTTTATAGATGTTGTGCCGAAATTTTCCCGGGCAGCATCATATAATTAGACAAGCGCGATTTACGAGCAAATTTTATGCACTGATAGCGCCACAGTCCTGATTGTATGATGTTGCCCTTGTACATAGAAAGTTTACAGTCTTTGTTTTGAAAAATCGCGTAAAACGTAGTACAATGGAAAAAGCAAGACGATATCATTCTGAAAAGACAAGGTGAATCATGGCACGCAAAAAGAAAAGCAAGGGACTTCGGGTCAGCCTGATGCTGACGGTCGGACTGATGATCGTGTCGTTTGCGGCGGGCATGCTGACGCAGAAGATCGTGTTCCGCGAACCGCAGACCGACGCCGGTCTGACCTACATTGAGGATATTCCGGTGATGACCGACTTTCTTCCCGAGGGCACACGCGCCCGTCCGGGACAGAAGCGCGAGATCAAGTATCTTGTCATCCACGAGACCGACAACACCGGCACCGGCGCAAATGCGGCCGCGCACAACTCGTTCATCCACCAGAACGCCAACGCCGAGGAGGGCATTGTTTCGTGGCACTACACGGTGGACGATCACGAGATCTACCACCATCTGCCGGATGATGAGACTGCCTATCACGCAGGCGACGGCATGGAGAAGAACGGCGGCAACATGAACGGCATCGGCATTGAAATGTGCGTCAACTCGGACGGCAACTACGAACAGACGCTCATCAACACCGAAAAGCTGTGTGCGCGGCTGCTGATCGAGTACGACCTGAACCCGTCCAAGGCACTGAAAAAGCATCAGGACTTTTCGGGCAAAATCTGTCCGTCCACCCTCATCAACAGCGGCCGCTGGGACGAGTTCTGCAGCGCGGTAACCGCAAAATACAAGGAGCTGAAGGCCGACGAAGCGGCAAAAGCATCATAAGCATCCGGTTAGCAGCATGCAACCATGTGCAAAAACCGTGGAAAATCAAAGGGCGATTTGTCGTAAATCGCTCTTTCTTTTTATCCTCTGATATGGTATACTTCAAATCGTACGCTGTAAAAAAGCTGAAAAATCAAGCGTATATCGAATTCTACTTAAAATTTATCACATTGTGAAGGAGTGAACTGAAATGATCGTTGTACTCAAACAAAACAGCGACAAAGGACATGTCGAAAAACTGATGCAGCATTTCACGGATATGGGGCTGCGGATCAACTATTCCGAGGGCGCAGACACCACCATCCTGGGCCTGATGGGCGACACGACCCGGCTCGATGAAAGGGACATTATGGCGTATGACGTGGTCGAGCGTGTACAGCGCGTGACCGAGCCGTTTAAGGCCGTCAACCGCAAATTCCATCCCGAGGACACGATCATCGAGGTTGCGGGCCGCAAGATCGGCACCGGCTACTTCAATGTTATGGCAGGTCCGTGCTCGGTCGAGAACGAAGCACAGATCGTCGAGTGTGCCGAGCGCGTCAAGGCTGCCGGTGCATCCTTCCTGCGCGGCGGCGCATTCAAGCCGCGTACCTCCCCGTACTCGTTCCAGGGTCTGGAGGCCGAGGGTCTCAAGCTGCTGCTCGAGGCAAAGCGTCAGACCGGTCTGCCGATCGTCACCGAGATCATGAGCGAAAAGCATCTCGACCTGTTCGCGGATGTGGATATCATCCAGCTTGGTGCCCGCAATATGCAGAACTTCATGCTGCTCAAGGAGCTGGGCCGCTCGAAAAAGCCGATCCTCCTCAAGCGCGGTCTGTCCGCCACCATGGAGGAGTTCCTCATGGCTGCCGAGTACATCTTCGCAGGCGGCAATACCAATGTTATCCTGTGCGAGCGCGGCATCCGTACCTTTGAGAAGCTGATCCGCAATAATCTGGATATCTCCGCTGTTCCGCTGGTTAAGATGTTCAGCCACCTGCCCATCATCATCGACCCGTCCCACGCAGCAGGCCGCCGTGATATGGTGCAGCCGCTGTCCCGCGCAGCCATCGCTGCCGGTGCTGACGGCCTGATCATCGAGGCGCATAACGATCCCGCACACGCCCTCTGCGACGGTGCACAGTCGCTCGACCTCAACCAGTTCGATACCGTCATGAAGGACATCAAGCGCCGCGCCGAGTTTGAAGGCCGCGTGATGATGCCGTAAACGCAAATAAAAAGACCTCTCCTTACTTGGAGAGGTCTTTTTATTTGCAATGGAGAATTGAGAATGGAAAATTGAAAATTAAGGAACGGCGCGGAGCGCCGTATTTTAATTGTCGCGCTGTGCGCGGACACATTCATTCTCCATCTTCCATTCTCCATTTTCAATTACTACGCCAGCTCCGTCAGAGCACCAAACGTATATCCTGCCTCCTCCCACTTTGTCAGCAGTTCATCGAGAATCCTCGCATTGGTCTCGCTGGTGGAATGCAGCAGCACGATGGCTCCGTTATGTATCCGCGGCAGCAGCTTGGAGAATGCCTGCTCATCGGTCGGCTGATTATCCGTATACCAGTCCACATACGCGAGCGACCAGAAAACCGTGGTATACCCCAGCTCCTGCGCCTGCCGGAGATTCTCCTCGCTGAACTTGCCCTGCGGCGGACGATAAAATTTCTGCATCGGCTGACCGGTCAGCGCGGTGTATTTCTCCTCAAGACCGTTCAGCTCCGCCGCAAACGCGCTCTTATCCGCAATGCCGGACATATCCGGATGGTGCAGCGTGTGATTGCCCACAATATGCCCCTCCGCTGCCATGCGCTTTACGAGCTCCGGCGCGGTGTCGATGAAGTTGCCCACCACGAAAAAGCAGGCAGGCGCGTTATGCTTTTTGAGCGCATCCAGAATAGCAGGCGTGCAGCCGTTCTCGTAGCCCGCGTCAAACGTCAGGTAGATGGTCTTTCGGCTCGTGTCACCGACGTAAAACGCGTTGTACTGCCGCAGTTCCTCGGCGGAGACATTGCCGACCGGCGGCTGACCCTCGGTTTGGAACGACAATCCCCAATCGCTGACAGCCGCGGGAACCGCCTGTTCGGCGGCTGTCGGCTCAGCATTTTCGCGCGGAAACAGGATGAAAACCGCGGTCAGAACCGCAAAAACGCTAAGTCCCACACCGATTCGGCGCAGACCCGTGCGTGTGATCGTGATAAACATAGCAGTGCCCTCCCTTGCTCTACCCTATGCGGCTGCATGGGCAATATGCCGGTTTTTCTCTGCCAATTTGCGGCAGGTTACAGGTAGACAACCCCTACCGATTTCCTGTACAATGGTAGTAACACCAACATGAGGGGGTCACGATATGAAAAAGATGAAACAATTTGCCTCTGCGGCACTGGCGGCACTGCTGCTGGCAGGCTCTGCGCCGAGTGCGCTTGCGCTGGATTCCACACCGCCGATGTACAAGCAGTTCGGGTACGACAGTGCGGAGGATTTTACCCGCAGCTATCTCGGCAATTTCGTTCATTTCGATTACGATACTGCCAGCGATATGTTCCGCCGGTATGTACAGCAGCTGCACGCCGATCCATCGCTCGGATTTTCCTATTTCGGTCTGGAAGATATGGACACGCTGTACCGCTATATCGACTACGGCCAGTGGAAAGATATGGACGACTACTGCCGTCAGGCCGCAAGAGAAATGATACAGACCGCCGATTACCGGTCCAAGCAGCTTGCGGTGCAGCTGAACGGTCAGGCCGTCAAATTCCCGGACGCCCAGCCGGAGAAGGCCAACAACCGTACCATGGTTCCCTTCCGCGCGATTGCCGAGGCGCTCGGCGCTGAGGTAGACTACAACGCAGGCGCAATCACCGCTAAGAAAAACGGACAGACGCTTGCTTTCTCGCTCGGCGGCAAGCAGCTAACTATAACCGATGACAGCACCGGCAAGGTTATCAAGACCACCGCTGTTGATTCCGCACCGTACAAGAAGAGGGGCCGCACTTATGTTCCGGTACGTTTTTTCGCGGAAGGCTTCGGCCTTACCGTGCAGTGGGAGAACAGTGTGCAGACCGCTGTTTTGTATGACCGCGATGCACTGATTGCAGACATTGACAGTCATTTTACTGTGCTCAACCAGTGGCTCAAAGCACAGCCGTCCTACGGTCAGAATGCAAAGGCACTGAGCAGCACCATCAATGTTTCGACTGACTACACTCTGTATGATTCCATCGCAGGAGACAAGTCCTATCGCGCAAGTGCAAAAATCAACGCACTGACCGATGAAAATGCCGCAGAAGTCCATCTATCCGCTGATTTGAGCGATCTTCCCAGTGAATATTATCCGAATTATTCCTCTATCCCCTTTGTTACGGATGATTCGTTTGAGTGGTCCATCTTCCGCACACTGCGCAGTTCTGACAAGAGCACGCTCAAAAATCTGCAAGTTGATTTGTGCGGCAGTGACTCCGGTGCCGGCTGCTTTTACATGCGCAGTCCTGCCCTGTCGGAGATGTACCGCGGCACGGAAAAGGACCGTCCTGAAGAACGCACCGCCATGAAAAACGGTGCATGGGTCAATGTTGCAACGATGGACACCGTATTCGGCGCAACCGATTTTGCCGAACGCTGGTCCGAACTGGCACAGGGCAAGGTGAATACAGTCGGTGAATCCATCGTCATCAACAGCGAAAAAAACACCTATGGGTACGAATGGTCTAAACTCTTTGCCGATGCCTACGAGGAATGCCGCAACTGGGAAGCACTTGCAGGCGACGGTCTGTTCACACGCAGCGGTTCGCGTTATACCGCCAATATTGATCTGCAGGATATGCTCGGCAGCGATCCTGATACTTCAACCAGCACAATAAAGTATACGCTGGATACGTCGAACGGTTCGATCTCCGGTTCTACATCGAGCAGCTATACCAACTGGTATACGCAGTCTATTACGACAATTGAATTCTCCGGCAAGCTGCGCAGTCTCAGCTTTATGCGCACCGAACAGGTCAAAAACAAGAGCAAGCTGGTGCGCAGAAGCACACTTACCGCGTCTCCGACAGATACCGCACCGACCGCTACTCCGCCCAAGGGCAGCAAAATCATTTTGTGGGATACGGAAAGCACCTATTATGATGAGGACGGTAACGAAATCACCGATATGTCTGATTTCCTTTCGACATTCCTATAAACACAAAAAAGAGCAGATACTCTCGTATCTGCTCTTTTTTGTACTTTTTCGGAAACTTAACCGCGCAGCTGAGCGCCGAACTCGGTCTCAAGCGCCGAGATAGCGGCACGCATTGCCTTGTCGCACTCCTCGTCGGTGAGGGTGCGGTCGGGTGCGCGCAGGGACAGCGAATAAGCCACGGACTTCTTGCCCTCCGGGATGCCCTTGCCCTTGTAAACGTCGAACAGCTTGACCGACTCGAGCAGCTTGCCTGCTGCCTTCTCAACAGTGGCCTGCATGGAGGCTGCCGGAACGGCATCGTCAACCAGAACCGCGATATCGCGGGTGGATGCCGGGAACTTGGGCAGCGGATGATACAGCTTCTCCGGATCGATGGCAGCCAGAAGTGCGTCCATCTGGAGCTCGGCGGCAAGTACCTCGCCGGACAGGCCGTAGCGTGCGGCAACGGTCGGATGAATGGTGCCAAATACGCCGATCTCCTTGCCGTCAATGAGCACCTTGGCACAGCGTCCCGGGTGATAGGACGGGTTGGCCTTCTCGGGAGCGAAGGATGCACCCTTGATGTTCAGCTCACGCAGCAGCGCCTCGATCGCGCCCTTGAACTGGAAGAACGACAGGCGGCCGTAGCTGCCGAGGGTCAGGATCTTCTCCTCGTGCGGCAGAACGTCCGGGTCAGCCTTGCCGTCCTTGACGGTCGGGGTGTAGATGGTGCCCAGCTCGTACAGCGAAGCGGTCGGGTTGCGGTGTGCGTGGTTGTGCGCCAGATTATCCAGCATGGACGGCAGCACGGTGGTGCGCATTACGCTGAAATCCTCACCAAGCGGGTTGAGGATGGTGGTGGAGATACGGCGCGGGTCGTTCTCGTCCCAGCCGATCATGTCGTAGAACTTCGGGGAGATGAACGAATGGCTCATGGACTCGTCAAAGCCTGCCTCGCGGCAAACCAGAGCGGCAGCGCGCTCCGCCTGCTGGGACGGGGTGAACTCGCCCTGTACCATCTCGCCTGCGTACAGCGTGGTCGGGATCTTGTCGTAGCCGTACATGCGGGCAACCTCCTCAGCCACGTCGCACATGCGGTTGATGTCGGTGCGGAAGAACGGCACAACGACCTCGTTGTTCTCGATCTTGAAGTCCAGCTTCTCGAGCAACTTTACCTGCTCCTCAGCGGGCAGCTCCAGACCGAGCAGGGCGTTCATCTTGTCCGGCTCGAACGGCAGACGCTTGTGGTTCGGGTTGGAGTTGTCAACGTCGATAATGCCGTCGATGACCTCGCCTGCGCCCAGCTGCTCCACCAGCTCGCACGCACGGTTGACTGCATCGAGGGTCATGCGCGGGTCAAGGCCCTTCTCAAAGCGGCCGGAGGCCTCGGTACGCATGCCGAGCGCCTTTGCGGTGATACGAACGGTAGCGCCGTGGAAGTTTGCGGACTCGAAAACGACGGTCTTGGTGTCGTCCATAATCTCGGAGTTTGCGCCGCCCATAACGCCTGCAACAGCAACCGGCTTGTCGTTGTCGCAGATGGCGAGCATCTTGTCGCTCAGGTCGTGATCCACGCCGTCCAGAGTCTGGATGGACTCACCGTTGCGGGCACGGCGGACAACAATGCGGCCGTCGGACAGGCACTTGTAGTCGAACGCATGCATCGGCTGGCCGTACTCGAGCATAACATAGTTGGTGATATCAACGATGTTGTTGATCGGACGAACGCCGCAGGCATGCAGGCGCTCGCGCATCCACGCCGGAGAGGGCTCGATCTTGATGTTCTTAACAATGCGGGCGGTGTAGCGCGGGCACAGGTCGGTATCCTTAACCTCAACCGACATATACTCGTTGATGTTACCGCCAACGCCCTTTACCTCCGGGGTCTTAACGCTGAACGGACGGTCGAAGGTAGCCGCAGTCTCGCGGGCCAGACCGATCACGCTCAGGCAGTCCGGACGGTTGGATGTGATCTCAAAATCGGAAACCCAGTCGTCCAGACCGAGTACCTTTTTGATGTCTTCGCCGACCGGCGTGCTGGCGGGCAGGAACAGGATGCCGTTCTCGCACGCATACGGTACGCAGCCGTGGGACAGACCCAGCTCCTGGAACGAGCACATCATGCCGTTGGACGGCACGCCGCGCAGCTTGCCCTTGGTGATCTTCACGCCGCCCGGCAGGGTGGACTTGTGCAGGCAGACCGGGCAGATCTCGCCAACGGACGCAGGCGTTACATTGGGTGCGCCGGTGACGATCTGCACCGGCTCCTCCTTGCCGACATCGAGCTGGCAGATCTTCAGATGGTCGGAATCCGGGTGATCGACAACCTCGAGGATCTTGCCGGTCACAACGTTGTCGATCTCCGCGCCGAGGTAGTAAACCTCCTCGACCTTGGAGCCGGACATAGTCAGCTTGGCATCATACTCCTTCGGGGTGATGCCGTTCATATCGGTATAATCCGAAAGCCAGGATAATGGCAGTTTCATTGATAGGAACACTCCTTTTGGTGTTATTGTTGTCCGTAGGGCGCGACGACTCGGCGCGCCGTATTTGCCGCCTGCATATACTTACGAGCGGCGCGCCGGGGTCGTCGCGCCCTACGATAATACGTATCGCTTGTAACATGCGGGAGAGTGCGGCGGGAAGAGATGTGGAGTATGCTATGCGGTACCTTAATGCATTAAATAAATACGATTTCATAGAACAGACGGATATCGTCGATCTTGAAACGGCCCATAACCATACGCTCCAGACCGATGCCGAAGGCGTAGCCGGAGTATTCATTCGGGTCGATGCCGCTCATCTCAAGCACCTTGGGGTGAACCATGCCGCAGCCGAGGATCTCGATCCAGCCCTCGCCCTTGCAGAGCGGGCAGCCTTCACCGTGGCAGCGGTAGCACTGGATATCCATCTCCGCAGACGGCTCGGTGAACGGGAAGTGATGCGGACGGAAACGAACAACCGTGTCCTCGCCGTACAGCTTCTTTGCAAACAGCTCGAGGATGCCCTTCAGGTCGCTCATGCGGATGCCCTTATCGACAACCAGACCCTCGATCTGATGGAACAGCGGAGAGTGGGTTGCGTCAACGGCGTCCGAACGGTAAACACGGCCCGGCGCAATAATGCGGATCGGCGGCTTGCGCTTTTCCATCGTGCGGACCTGCATCGGAGAGGTCTGCGTGCGGAGCACAACGTTATCCGAAATATAGAAGGTATCCTGCGTGTCGCGTGCCGGATGATCCTTCGGAATGTTCAGAGCCTCAAAGTTGTAGTGGTCGAGCTCGACCTCCGGGCCTTCCGCGATGGAGAAGCCCAGACCGAGGAAAATCTCCTTGAACTCGTCGAGCACGATGTTCAGCGGATGCTTCTTGCCGATGACAACGTCCTCACCCGGCAGGGTAACGTCGATGGTCTCAGCCTCCAGCTTCTTCTCGAGCGCAGCCTGCTCGATCAGCTTCTTCTGCTTGTCAATGATGGTTTCGATCTCCGCACGAACGTCGTTGATCAGCTGACCAACAACCGGACGCTCCTCTGCGGCAACGTCCTTCATGCCCTTGAGCAGCGCGGTCAGCTCACCCTTTTTGCCGAGGAACTTAACGCGGGCCTCGTCCAGCGCGCGCGAATCCTTCGCGGCAGCGAGCTGCTCCTTCGCGGTCTGCAAAATGCCTTGCAGCTTTTCTTTCATACCAATTCTCCTTTGGAATGTGATTTTGTGATAGAGTGAGGGCGGATAGTTCGTAGGGCGTGACGACCTCGGCACGCCCTACGAAATCATCAGCTGCCGTTCGATGCGGCGCGCCGAGTCGTCGCGCCCTACGGGTATCATCCATTACAGTGGTAATAAAAAACGCCTTCCGTCCCCGTAAAATAGGGACGAAAGGCGTAAAACTTCCGTGGTACCACCCTGATTCCCGAAAAAATCGGGCACTCATTGAACGCCGGTAACGGAGCGTTACTTCGCCGGCGCCTACTGCATCTATTCAGCACCGGTGCTCACAGGGGAACTTCGCGCCATACCTCGATAAACGGCTTGCAGCCATGGGACCGTTCTCTCTGAGAAAGAGGAACACAGCGTTACTTTCCCTGCTCATCGCATTGAAATATTTATAACAGAATAATTAAAACACATTTTGCGGGAAAATGCAAGAGGCAACTACGAGATTTTCGTTTTAATAGTCAATATATTACGATTTTTTCATACTGAAACGACCGCCTCACCGTATATAAATAACAGCAGATCGTTAAAAACGGCGGGGTGAGGGCACCCCGCCCTATGATAACATTTACCCTCATGTATTACCCGCAGGAACTATCCGTAATAACGCACAAACGAATTGCGCGACACGGGCATGTCGCGCCTGCTTAGATGAAATCACATGTGTAGCAGTAATGTATCTGACCCTGCGAACAGGTTGCGAAAGATACGGAAGAAAAAATCCTCTGCCGTACCCCCTTTTCGCAGCGGTCGCATATAGGAAATCTGCGCCAGATTAGGAAGCAAGGGAAAGGCAGGAGTTCAAAGAGGAAGGAAAACCGCAGGTTGTCCTTCCTTTTTGCCCCCGCGGCGGGTGCCGCGACGTTCCCGCCGCAGCGGCGGCGAATCCCCCGCTGAGGTTCAGCGAAAAACACTCCGCCCGTTAGGGGCGAACACGCTTACGCAGTTCGCATACCCCGCTCAGCCGGTGTAGAAAAATCCGTGCCGAATTGATAAATCAAACGCATCTAATTAAAGCATATCCTAAAAAAACAGCACTGTCAACGCAATAAAAATTACAAAATGTAAACAATTTGTATATGTCAGCGCACTTTGTGGGAATTTGTGCAATAAGGATTGACAACCATCTTCTACTATTGTAGAATATAAGCAATAAAAGGTGTTTTACATTTGTAGAATAGAAGGAGGGTTAGACTATGCGAAACGACAAGCGATTGCCCGATGCGGAGCTGGAGGTCATGCAGACCATCTGGTCTCTGGGCACACAGGTCACGGCGGCCGAGGTGCAGCAGCACGCGGATAAGGATTGGAAAATGACCAGCGTGCTCACGTTCCTGTCCCGCCTGTGCGACAAGGGATTTCTTTCCTGCACGAAGGAGGGACGGCAAAACCTGTACACGCCGCTCGTCAGCGAGGAGGACTACCGTCAGCACGAGAGCGTTGGTTTTCTGCGCCGGCTGTGCGGCGGCTCGGTGAAGAATCTGGTCGCGAGCCTGTCGGATGCGGGCGCGCTGACCGAGCAGGACATCGACGAGCTGCGCGCGTTCCTCGACAGGCAGACGCACTAAGGAGGGGATCTTATGCTGCAATTCTCGGAAAAACTGCTCAACAACCTGATGCAGATCGGCCTGACCGTATCGTTGGCGGCGCTCGTGCCGCTCATTCTGCGGCGGCTGATGAAAAAGCGTTATCCGGCCCGTATGGTATGTGTGGTGTGGGCGATTCTCGCGCTGCGGCTGCTCATTCCGGTGCAGCTGACACTGCCGCAGGCGCCGGTGCAGGTCATGCCGCGCACAAGCTATGTGGTGCAGAGCGACCAGACAGCGTTCCGGCAGGCCGGACTGCCGGTTGCGCAGAACCCAGCCCGATGGGTGACGGGCACGCAGGCGCAAACGCTCAGCGCGGCAGATACCGGCACGGTCAAGACCGTGGATATTACTGACATTCTGCTGACGCTGTGGCTGGCCGGTGTTATTTCCTGTATACTCTGGCAGGGGATTGGCTATTACCGGCTGATACGCAGCCTGAAAGGTAAGTCCCGTTCGGTCGAACGCGCGGATTTGCACACGATTTTGCAGGAGCAGTGTGCCGATCTGGTTATTGACCGGGAAATCCCACTGCGGGTATCTGCGGCGGCGGACTGCCCGATGCTGGCAGGATTTATCCATCCGACGCTGTATCTGCCGGATGAGCGCATTTCCCGGACGGACGCGGCGTTCATTTTCCGCCACGAGCTGACGCATTACAAGCATGGCGATCTGTGGCTCAAGCTGTTGCTTCTGGCGGCACGCTGCCTGCACTGGTTCAATCCGCTGGTGCATCTGATCGCGCGATTCGCGCAGGAGGACATTGAGGCGGCGTGCGACGACGCGGTTGTTCGCGGACACGACGGCGCGTACCGCAGAGCCTATGGCGAGACCATCCTGCGGTCGGCTATCGCGCAGGCGCAAAAGAGAAAGGCTTTGGTATCCTGCTTCGGTGATGACAAAAAGACGCTCATGCGTCGGTTTGAGGGACTGTTTGACAAGTCGGTCAAAAAACGCGGTGTCGCGCTCGTTGTGATGATCGCGCTTCTGGTCGGTTCGCTTGGCTGCGTGGTCGCGGTAGGCGACAGAAGTACGCCGCAGACGACCGAGGAACGTGCGCTGATGATAGCAAACACGTTCGCGCAGGCGTATGTGGACGAGGACGCCGAAGGCTTTTACCGGTATCTCGACCCGAGCAGCGAAAACGCAGAAGGCGATACATTTTCGACTGGCGCGGCTGTCTATAAGCGCTATATTACCCAATATGAGCCGAAAACTCGGACTGCACTTATCGTATACGAATACGAGTGGGATGCAGGTCGTGTTGCGGCAATGGGTGTGCAGGGTGTCACAACGGGTGTGCCGTACCGTGAAGCACAGCGGCTGCATTTCACCGGTAAGGGCGATAAAATGCTGATTTCTGAAGCGATTTGGGAAGCCGACTCTGACCTGACAAGCTCCACCGGTGATGATAGTGGTCTGGTAAACTCGCTGGAGCACTTCAAGCTGCTGTACGAAAACAATCTTGGTCTGCCGGATTTCGTTTCGGCGGATAACAAGACGGTAATCGGCAACAGCGATCCTGTGTCCGCGGCAGAGGTTCTGCTCGGTATTTTCCCGGCGGCAAGTCAGGTTGAGGGCAGCGATGAAGAATCTGCACCCTATAACGACATCCGCAAGGTGACATTCACGTTTAAGGATAACAGCAAGGTTGTTGTCACCATGATAAACCAGTTCGGTCAGGGCTGGCTGCCGCAGGACTGGACGGACGGCAGCGGCGTTCGTTCCCGCACGGTGGCGGATCTCGCGCAGCAGTACGCACGCGCAGTTCGGCACAAGAGCGCACAGTATATCTTCCCGATTTTGACGCCGGACGGTCAGAAAGACCTTATCACGCAGCAGATGGCTATGACCGGCGGCGAGCAGTGGACGTGGAAATACGGTCCGTCCTCGCCGTCTGCAACGGATTTCGTGCTTGTACCCACCGATGACGAAAATAGCTACTGCGTTGTATTCCGTCTGTCTGGCAGCGGCGTGAATGATGCGCGCTCGGCGTACACCGTGCAGACCATCCGCGAGAACAAAAACAGCTCGGTGATCGGCGATATCCTCGAACTCAGTACGGACAGCATGACGCAGAGCGAATTGTTCCGGACGTACTATGCGACCGGTCTGTCGTGGCCGGATTTGCCCGATGAGGTCGGCAATTTCAGCGGAAAGGATCGCCTGAACGCGGAAGAAGCCGCTAAGGACGCGTTCTACTACTTCGGCAGTAATCTGGAGCAGGACATGAGCGACTGGGAAACCCCATGGATCAGCAGCACGGAACTCGACTGGCAGGTCACCTCTACGGACGGCTATCAGAGCAAAATCGTGCAGCTGAACTTTGCGGACGGCAGTACACCGGTTAAAATCCAGATGGTGCAGAATGATTCCGGTTACTGGAAACCGATCGGCATGGTGGATTCCGTCACCGCCAAGAGCGGAGACCAGGAACTGGGTATCGGCGCGGATGCGCGTTCTGCGATGGCACGCGGAAAAATGCCGAATTTGGCTGTCGGTGACAAAATTACCCTTACGTTTGAGACCGAGCCGGTCGGCGGTGTGCAGATCACCAATCGGTTGGTGAACTGGGAGGACGGCTCGCAGTTTGGTGTGATTGATGAGCAGACCACACTGCAGAAATCCGGCGATGGCTGGGTCTATACCGTGCCGACGAGCCTTGGTGAAATGCTCTCGAGCACCATCAGCGATCCGTATTACCACGCTATCATGCTGGAATACACAGACGCAAGCCATATTCAGCATAAGGCGACTGCGGTGTATACAAGCGGTAGCGACAGTGCGGACGAGAACGAGGACAGCGATATTACCTCAACGGATTACTACAACGATTCGCTGAATTACAGCCTCAAGCTGCCGCAGTCCTTCGTTGATAACGGCTACGCCAAGCGCAATCCGGAGGACGACAGTATCCTGTTCGGCATGAAGAATGCCATGGGCGATGACAGCCGCGACCCGACCGAGGACGGTGTAATTATGACATTACGCGCGGATGCGACTGCTGTTCTGCATAGTACATACGGCGAAAACTGGACGGAAAATTATCCGGTTCCGGCTAAGGAGCTTGCACAGAAGGACGGCTTGACGTACCTGCTCGAATATGTATCCGATGTGCAGTATGACCCGTCCAATCAGGAGATTGCTGCCAAGTACAAGGAAATGTTCACTGCCGCGCAGAATATCACCGCGGAGGATTTTGTACTCGACGACCTGACGGATAAGGACGGTACCGTTCGCCGTGCGCAGCTGCTGACAAGTCTTGGTGCACATTATGCGGTCCTGCATATGGGCGCACAGCATGACCAGCCGTATCAGGTTGTTGTTAATACGAATAATAATTCCTGTGAGGTCTATGTCAGCCGTATCGACTGGACAACCGAAGCACAGTATAAGGTCTATGCCGCTGATAGGGTGACTTTCAAGGATATTACCAATACCGAACCGACAACGGTGGAGCATCTGGCCGATTCTGCAAAGGGATTGACCGCAGAGCAGTTTGATTTGCTGTACGGTACGCTTGATTTGCCGGTCTATACCGATGATGAATTGGCAAATCTGCAAAGAGTATTGCAGAAAGATCAGATACCGGAACAGGGAGCCGCATTTTTCCTTGGTTTAGGTGATATGTACGGCATATTTGACGGTGATTCTGTGAAGATTTACGGCGATAATAACGAATTTGCATCGCTGACCTATCAGTTTACCGACCCGAATACCGGTAAAGAAAACGGCAAATACATCAAGCTGACCATGCACAAGACAACAGCCGACAGCAGTCTGCCCGCACTGTGGATTCCGTATAGCTACGAGTTGTTCACGGCTTAATCCAACGGTGCCGTGCACAATAACGTGCAAACGAGTTGCGCGACACGGGTATCCCCCAGGGGACCTTCTCTTGCCCTTCGGGCAATTCACCTTGTGTCGCGCCTGCGTAGACTAAACCGTATGTGTAGCAGCAGAGTATCTGACACTGCGTAGAGGTAGAGAAATGGGCGGACACATTGGTCGCCCCTACGGAAGATAACGTTTCTCTGGCGAGTCTCAGTTCTATGACAGGCAGACGCTAAGAGGAAGCGGGGAGATTCACAAGAGGGGGTGGAAACCATAGGTGTCCACCCCTCTTGTGCCCCTCGCCGTGGGTACGGCGCCCCTGCCGGGCAGGCAAGTTAGGTTCGCTTCTCAAGCAGCAATCTCCCGTTCAACAAAAATTGAAAACCCATGATTTTGTTCACACAACGAACAAACACCGGCGGTATACTTGCGGTATTATAAGAATGTAAGGTGGAATTATATTGTCTACTATTTTAATCGCAGACGATGAGGCGCGTATCCGTCGTCTGGTCAGCGACTTTCTCAAGCGGGACGGTCATACCATCGTCGAAGCCGCCGATGGAAAGGAAGCGCTGAATATTCTGGAGAACCGCCGTCCGGGACTGGATATGGCCATTCTAGACGTGATGATGCCGGGGATGGACGGCTTTGAAGTCCTGCGGGAGCTGCGCGAGCAGGAGCACGGCGAAACCCACCTGCCGGTTATGCTGCTCACCGCCCGTGCCGAGGACGCAGATCAGGTGCGCGGCCTGGAAGGCGGTGCGGACGATTACGTCACCAAGCCGTTCTCGCCGATCGTGCTGGCGGCCCGCGTGCGCACGCTGCTCAAACGAGAAGGCCGTGCCGGTGCACCGCTCGAACAGCTTGGCAAGCTGTCGGTCAATGAGCTGCGCCGTGAGGTCATGGTGGAGAACAAGCCGATCGACCTGACCCCCAAGGAGTACGAGCTGCTTATCTACTTCAAGAACAATCGTGCGATTGCGCTGTCGCGCGAGAGTATCCTCAATGCAGTCTGGGGTTACGATTACTTCGGCGACCTGCGTACCGTGGATACGCACGTTAAAAAGCTGCGCGCCAAGCTCGGTGAGTGCGGCACCATGATCGAAACCGTGCGCGGCTACGGTTACCGCTTCGAGGTATGAAGCTGAAGCATCGGTCAATCCGGTTTACGTTTTTTGCTGCGATCAGCATTATCGCGTTGGTGTTTATCGGTATTCTTGTGCTGCTCAACGTGTTTTTCTATCAGGATTACTATATGATGACACGCCGGAGCGAGCTGCGTGATGCCTACGGCAGCATCTGTACCAGCTACGCGAGTGATTCCTCGGATGTTGCCGCGCTGCTGGACAGCTATGAGAGCCGCAGTGCCATTCGTCTGGCAGTGGTGACCGATAACGGCGATGTGATTACCTCGTCTGCCATGCAGGAGGGTGACGTAGGGTTTGATTTTGGGCACATGGAGCAGAAGTTCCGCAGCTTTGCGGTGCTGGCATCCGTGGTCCAAAATCGTGACTGGGTAGATTTGGGTAAAAACGAATACCGCTTTATGACGATCAGTCTGCGCGATAATGACCAGTATTTATGTCTGATCGGCGTGCTGAATGCGGAACACGGTGAATATCTGATCGCATATATGCCCTATGCGTATATTGAACAGAATTCTTCGCTGAATCTGGTGTTTCTGCTGATTGCTGGCGGCTGTGCGCTGCTGATTTGTCTGGGGTGCGGCTATGTTATCTCGCGTCAGTTTACGCGCCCGCTTATTCAAATGGCGGGACTGGCCGACCGAATGAGTGAGCTGGATTTCTCCATGCAGTACACCGGCAAGGAGGACGGTGATGAGATTGACCAGCTGGGACAGTCGCTCAACCGCCTGTCTGCGTATTTGGAGCAGGCAATCGGTGAGCTGAAGGAGTCCAACGATCAGCTGGCGCAGGAGATCGAGGAGAAGGAGCGTATCGACAATATGCGGCAGGAGTTTATCGTCAACGTGTCGCATGAGCTGAAAACGCCGATCGCGCTCATTCAGGGCTATGCCGAGGGCCTGACGGCTGGCGTGGCCGATGACCCCGAGGACCGAAAGTTCTACTGCGACACCATCGCCGATGAGGCCGACCACATGAACAAGCTGGTCATGCAGCTGCTCAGTCTTTCACGGCTGGAGCTGGGTGCAGAGCAGACGTTCGACGAGGATATTGATCTGCATGCACTTTGTGCGGAAGCGGTGCGAAAAACCGCTGTTTTGTGTGAAAACCGAGGTCTGACCGTGGAATATGAGAACGCGCATATTACGGTCCGCACGGACGGTGATCTGCTCGATCAGGTGCTGATGAATTACCTGTCCAACGCCATCCGCTACACGCCCGAGGGCAAGCACATTGAGATTTCGGCCGCAAGGACCGGAAACAGCGTGCGCCTGTCCGTGTTCAATGAAGGCGAAGGTCTGCCGGAGGAGGAGCTGCCGAAGATCTGGGAGAAATTCTACCGCACCGATCGCGCCCGCACCCGAGAGGCCGGCGGCACTGGCATCGGTCTGTCGCTTGTCCGCGCCATCGCGGATACTCTGCACGGCGCCTGCGGCGCGGAGAACGTCGAAGGCGGTATCTGCTTCTGGTTTGAACTGCCGGATCTGCTGCCCGCAGAGGACAGCGAGATAAAAGACTGAATTTATCGAATAGAAAATTGAAAATTATGCTTGACAACTGCGCTATCCTATGGTATAGTATATAAGCACTCTGAGAGAGAGCTGCGATAAAATCTATATCGCGGGGTAGAGCAGTTGGTAGCTCGTCGGGCTCATAACCCGGAGGCCGCAGGTTCAAGTCCTGTCCCCGCAACCATGTTTAACCGCTGATTTCGTAAGAAATCAGCGGTTTTTTTGTATTTTTCAGAGCACTTAGAAAACCTCCGGGAAAGCGGTTAGAAGGCCAGAACTTAGAATAAATCATTAGCTGTCCCAAATTGCATCGTCTATCAGGTGTGATTTGGGACAGGCAAGCCGAATAGTCAATAGAAAAACATATGCTTTGGAGAATATGTAGTTATTAGAATAGTGACTGTATAAAGCAATCGTAAAAGTGAATTTATGGGGGATAGAATTGCAGTGAAGTGAGAGGACAAAACTGGTGAAGATTTGGTTGTGGACGATAGCAGATGCAACTTATGGTTGGAAGGTAACTCATCAAGAATGTAAGATGCGATAGGAAAAATATGGAATGGATGAAATAAATGGTGATTATATTCTGCATAGGTCTGAAAGTCTTTGTGCACAACAGAGCTTTCCCATGCGGGCCAGTCACCTTATTTTTATCCGAAGTGACTGTTGGCGTTATACAAATGCGAGGGAATTGGTGTTTATGTGGATGTCGCACTCGGTCATGCCAGTACATAGTATCGCTATAGGTAAAGTGCAGTAACAAGATAGTAACTTTTGTACTTCTGGACATGCTGGTCATGGACAAAGCGTTTTTTCGCAAAATCTAGATTGATACCCGGATGTCGCTAGATTGGAAGGTGCGCTATTAGGAATCCTGTCCACTCGCTATACCATCTGTTGACGATAACGCATAGGTTTTCTGCAGTCCACAATGTCCACAGTGTTGTATTTCCGCCAGAGATTTTTTGGGGGGGGGAGGGGGTACCTTTACAGGCAAGCGGGACTCTGCGTCCGGCGATTATGACCTACGCTGTCCGTTGAATAAAGCGTGGATATCTGTTTAGACGGACAAAAGAGGATAGAATAGGTTCGGGAAATTTTTAAAAAATTTTATGTGTTTTTAGTATATATGAATATAGAAACATGCTTGACAAATAGAATCTTAAAGTATTATAATGATATCATAGAAGAAGTATAGATAGGTCTTTTTGCTTGCAAAAAGACCTTTTTTATATCCTAAAAAAGGCAGGTATTTTAATACCTGCCTTTTTGAAAATCGTTAAGGAAGTGCTGTATATGGGCAGAAAAAATGTTATTATACCGACAGACATTATAGTGGGAAATTTTTTTCGTATCAAAGAAGAGCAAAAGACAAAAGAAGGAAGGCAGAGGTACTCCATTAGTTTGATGAGTCCAGAAAAGAAAATGCTGCATCAGAAAGGCGTGAAAGTGAGAATCCGAGCAGCAGGAAAAGAGGATCCTAAGGTGTATGAAGCGGCCGAAAAGCTTATTAGGAAAAACAGTAAGATAGTGGTCGAATGGATCAAAGAGGGAAGCCTTCCTCAAGCACCGTCAATGCTGCTACTTCATATTATAGCAGAAGAAAGCGTCCAAAAGGCATATGGTATAGGGGAAGAAAGAAAGCCATTTTTAATAGAAGCACTTCAGAATTTACCGCCGCTTAAGGAACTTGAAGGTACAGCTGATGCTGATACTTTACGTGTAGTGGATGCAGTAGCACACACAAAAGAGGATAAAATTGGACTAAAAAGGGCATTGAACATCATATATGATGGCGCCGTTAAATGTGGAATTTGGAAAGAAAATATTTCCAGTAAAGTGCTTGTAACTGCTAGGAGCACAACAGAGAAGGCAGATAAAAATTTAAAAACCAGAATTTTCACATTAGAAGAATTAAGAAAATTGACTCAGAGTTGTATTGAACACATGGATAAAGAAGCTTTATATGCGGCACTGCTATTACAGTTGACAACCGGCGTGAAAGTGGGTGAGCTTTGTGGGCTAAATCTCTCTAGTGTATGGAAATATGAAGAACTGCGAGTATTAAAAATTGACGGAAAAATGACACAAAAAAGAGGTGAAGAAGCGGAGTGGAGATTGTATGATAGAGAGTATGGAAAACTACGATTTATACCTTGCACATATTTGGCACAAACAGCGGTGCGTACACTCTTCAAGGCTCGACTGGAGACGGGAGCGGGTATACACGCTCCATTGATTGTTGAAGGAAAGAGCGGACGATTAACGCCTGAGAGATACAAAAAGTTTGTAGATAAGGTACTTGAAAGTGTTATACCAGAATATTCAAAGACATCAAGAACAGACTTGATTCGTGCTAGTTTTGAAGGATATTGTCGAAATATATGTGGTATGGATATAGGTCAGGTACAGAAGATACTTGGATTGCAAGCACAACAGACATATGAACAGTGGTATGTAGATTATGGCTCACGACTGGCGTTGCTGCGCATAGAAGCACAATTGGAGAGATGCCATAAACTATTAGTTAGCGATGGGGAAAATTTAACAGATCGAGTTTACTTGCGGTGGCGAAAAAAGAGGGGGGAACAAATGATAATAAAGGATAAATATGGAGTTAAAATTGATATACTATGATACCTAAGAGCCCAATGAGGCTCTTTTTTTATACGTTTATACGAGTAGTAGGAGGAATAAACATGAGTTTGTTTTCAAGTCCACAAGCGGCATCAGGAAGAAGAAAAGAGTTGCGCTCGAAAGCATGTTTTGGTAGTTGGAAGAAAAAGTCATTCTATCAAAAAATGACGCCCAAAGGTATGCTGACTGCTTCAGGCGTATATATGGATATTGTTTTAGAAATGCAAAATCAACAGCGTTGGGCAGACAGTACTTGTCGATTATACGATAATCTTTTTTGGAAATATGTTGCTAAAATTTTTGAAAGTATTGATTTTACAACGTTGACAGAGAAAGAAGCAGAGAACATCTGGCTTGAGAAAATAAATGTTTTTGCCGGTAATGAGGAAGCAGATCAGCGGTCCAGGAGACTTTTTGAAGTACTCGTTGAATGTGCCCATGTCAAAGGCCTTACTACGCTGACTTTTAAAAATTTTTATAAAGATGGTCCTTTTGAACTTCCAGATGATATTCAGTTATTAACGCCAGCGCAAAGGGTCATTGTGCGGAGAGCGGCAGAGAAATTTAAGCAGAGACTAAAATCGCTCACGATAGAAAGTGCTATCAAGATCTATAGGGAACTTTTGAAGCAGGCGCCTGAAAAGGGAGAATGCATTGCCCTTTTAATGATGCTTCTGTTAGCATTGCGTACGGCGGAAGCAGGTGGGCTTTCTTTCGGTGATATTCGTAAGATGGAGAAAGACGAGTACTCTATTGAGAGACGATTCGTTTTGGATGGTGACACAAGAAGAATTATCGAAGGAAGCAAAACGGATAACGGATATCGACTGCTACCATTAGTTAAAGAACTGTATAATCTGTTAGAAGAACGCAGGCGTCAAGCAGAAAAGTATCTTAAAGCGATGGGTATAAAAAAAGATATTGATACTTTGCCACTTGCGTGTCATGGCAAGGATTTTTTGACTCGATGCACTAAAAAAGAAATCAATAACGTTTTTAAAGATGTATGCAAGAAAGTAGGTGTTTTGAAGGATTTCTATCTTAAAGATGAAGAAAAACAAGAGATTTTCTTTGAAATTAAAGCTATGATGCTGATTGACCAAGAGGCGTGTCAGGAGTATGATGGCACAGTGGTTGCATATCTTTTGCGTCACCAGGCGGCAACGGAACTGGCGTTGACATCTGCTTCTCGTGAGGCGATTTCGGTGCTAATGGGACATAAAATTGAAAATCCAAATGTAAAAAGCTTTGATTTTTCGAATATTGAGGGTCAGCGCGAATTACGCGATATTTTAATGCGTAGACCGCTTTATCGCTATATATGCAATAAAATGGATGTTAAAGAAATTCCTGCACAAGCAGGTACACATATGGCCTATGGCGGATCGATAAAGGTAATATCAGAGGAAGATGGAGAAGTTGATATATATATAGAAACATATGAGACCAATGATGAATTAGAAATTCAAATCAGTACAGGAGAAGATTTGCTTGCGTGTCAGGTGAGTCAAGCGGCGTTGCGACCATATCAAAATAAGATGCCACTTAGCATGGAAAATATATCTATTCAAATTGCGGCACTGGCTAATGAGCGTGTCAAAGAGGGAAAATATGCTGAAAAGCCTCAAGCAATTATCATGTGCGATGACCCTTTAGCCGAATTAGCGACCATAGATAATTTATATACAAGTAGAAGACCACGAATTATAGACATAAATGGTAATATCGTTTCGATTACTGAGAAAGATAGGAAAAACATTGATAAAAAAACAACCGGACAGGCTACAGTATCAAATCATCCACACATATAGAAGTAATGAAAATGAGCGGTTCATTTGGTTAATTTGATAACGAAACCCGGAGTGCAGACATGAGGAAATGTTCGTACTCCGGGTTTACTTATGTGGGGGATTCATCGCTGAATTTGGGCTAACAGGGATTTTTAGGGATAAATATTATGGGCTTTGCATACAAGCTGGCGCCGTCCGTGCGGCGGCGTGCAGCGCGTAAGCCGACGGCACAAGATGGTGCCGAGGGCGCGGCGATAGCCGCGCCCTAAATATATGGCCCCCTTTTATCTAACAGGGGGGTGCAAATCGGAATAGATCAGCAAATTTCGCAAAACTTTGAACATAATGGGTGGCAAAACTTGTATTTCACATGATTTTAAGGCGAAAATACGGGAGTTTTTGCAAAAGCGATGTATAAACAGAATGTATTCGTGATATATGTTAGCGTTCTTCTAATTTATGTACTAAAAATATGATGCAAATAGCGTTGACATTGATAATACTTGGACATATACTATAATTATATCATTGTATGAAAAATGATAATATTAAAGGCTGGATGGAAAATTGCATGAGAGATTTCATCTTTAAGACAGAATATAAAAAACTACTTACACCAGAGGTTGTGTCCTGTCTTACACAGATTCATGAGTATAAGGGCCAGCAGAGCTTTCTTGTCAAGGTAAAAGCAGATGCACTATCAAATCTCTTGGAGAGTGCAAAAATCCAGAGTATAGAAGCATCCAACTGTATCGAAGGCATTATCACAACAGATAATCGTCTGAAAAAAATCGTAAGGGACAAGACCATCCCCAAAACTCGAAATGAGAAAGAAATCGCGGGATATCGTGATGTACTTGCAGTGATTCATGAGAGTTATGACTATATTCCGCCAAAGCCATCGGCTATTCTGCAGCTTCATCGTGATTTGTATAAATTCTGCGGAAAGACCGTTGGCGGTAGCTATAAAAGCTCAGACAACATCATTACGGCGGAACAAGAAAACAGAGGACGAGCAGTGCGTTTCCAACCTGTTTCCACATTAGAAACGCCGCAATCCATGATTGCGTTATGCGATGCGTTTCAGAACGCAAGGCAGGATGCCGAACTGGATCCACTGTTGCTTATTCCTATGTTTATTTTAGACTTCCTGTGCATTCACCCGTTCAACGATGGCAATGAACGCATGAGCAGGCTGTTGATATTATTGCTTCTGTATCGTTCCGGCTATATCGTGGGAAAGTATATCAGTATTGAAAAGCTGATTTCCGATACTAAAGAAACTTATTATGATGCTGTGCAAGCCAGCTCTTATAACTGGCATGAGGGTACTAACGATTATGTACCCTTTGTTATCTATATGCTGCGTATTTTTGTAACAGCCTATCGTGATTTTGAAGACAAAATCGAACTGCTGACTACCAAGAGGCTTTCAAAGCCTGACCGGGTACGGGAAACTATAAAAAAACATCTCGGTAAGATTACAAAGAGCGAAATCATGGCTAATTGCCCAGACATCAGCCAGATCACTGTTCAGCGAGCACTGGCAGATCTGATGAGATCGGGTGAGATTATCAAACTCAGCGGAGGTCGTTATACCTCTTACATCTGGAATAGGGAGAGAAAATAGAAATGATTACAGGCGAACTGAAAAACAAAATCGACAGCTTATGGGACATTTTTGCGGCTGGCGGATTGGTCAATCCGCTCGATGTCATTGAACAGATTACTTATCTGATGTTCATTCATGATTTGGACGATTCTGATAATCTCAGAGCGAAAGAAGCGGCTATGCTGGGGTTGCCGTATCAGAGTATTTTTGCAGATGAGATACAAGTAGGTGAGCGTACCATTGATGGTCAGCAGCTCAAATGGTCTGTGTTCCATGACTTCCCGGCTGGCAAGATGTACTCTGCTATGCAGGAATGGGTATTCCCATTCATCAAGACACTTCATACGGATAAAAACAGTGCTTATTCCAAGTATATGGACGATGCCATTTTTAAGCTGCCCACGCCGCTGCTGCTGTCCAAAGTCGTGGATTCATTGGATGAGATTTACCGCTTAATGAACGAATCGCAGGCAGTGGATGTACGCGGCGATACATATGAGTATCTGCTCAGCAAGATCAGCCAGTCCGGCCGGAACGGTCAGTTCCGTACCCCGCGTCATATCATTCGCATGATGGTGGAACTGATGGATCCGAAAGCTGATGATGTGATCTGCGACCCGGCTTGCGGCACCTCCGGTTTCCTTGTTTCTGCGGGTGAATATCTGAAAGAACATCGCAAGGAAGAAATCTTCTTCGACCGACAGAAGAAAGACCACTACATGAACCATATGTTCTTCGGCTACGATATGGATCGCACCATGTTGCGTATCGGTGCCATGAACATGATGACTCACGGTATTGACAATCCTTTTATCGAATACCGGGACAGCCTCAGTGATCAGAATCCGGACAAGGAGAAGTATTCGCTCATCCTTGCCAATCCGCCGTTCAAGGGCAGTCTGGATGCAGATACCGTTTCGGCGGACTTGCTGAAGGTCTGCAAAACCAAGAAAACCGAGCTGCTGTTTCTGGCACTCTTTCTGCGTATGCTGCGCATCGGTGGGCGCTGTGCCTGCATCGTACCGGACGGCGTATTGTTCGGCTCGTCCACGGCGCACAAAGCCATCCGAAAGGAACTGGTAGAGGGTAATCGGTTGGAAGCGGTCATCTCCATGCCGTCCGGCGTGTTCAAGCCATATGCCGGTGTTTCTACTGCAATCTTGGTCTTCACGAAGACCGGACACGGCGGCACGGATAACGTATGGTTCTATGATATGCAGGCTGACGGCTTTTCTCTCGATGATAAGCGCAGTCCGGTGCAGGATAACGATATTCCCGACATCATCGCGCGTTTCCGTAATATAGAGGGCGAAAAAGACCGTCAGCGCACGGAAAAATCCTTCTTCGTGCCCAAGACGGAAATCGCAGAAAACGGCTATGATCTGTCCATCAACAAATACAAAAAGACGGAGTATATCCCCGTGGAGTATCCGCCTACCAGTGAGATTATGGCCCAGCTGCGGAAGCTGGAGAAGCAGATTGGCACTGCGATGGATGAGCTGGATAAGATGCTGCAAGGAGAAAAATAATGACAGAAAATGATAAGCTGCAAATGTTTGAAAACCAACCGATTCGTACAGCATGGGATGAGGAACAGGAAGAATGGTACTTTTCTGTGGTGGATGTAGTTGCTGTACTTACCGATCAACCTGATAGCAGACACGCTGCGAAATATTGGAGTGTGCTTAAGACACGTCTGAAAAACGAGGGAAGTGAACTGACTACAAATTGTAGTCAGTTGAAAATGAAGGCCGCCGATGGCAAGCGCCGTCTGACCGATGTTGCAACCACTGAGCAGCTTTTACGCATCATTCAGTCGATTCCTTCAAAGAAAGCCGAGCCATTCAAAATGTGGCTGGCTATGGTCGGTCGGGAACGCATTGAGGAAATCATAGACCCAGAACTGACGATTGAGCGGGCGCTGGATACCTATGCAAAGAAGGGCTACTCTCCCGAGTGGATTAACCAACGTATGCAGACCATTCGTGCCCGTAAAGAATTGACTGATGCTTGGGATGCCCACGGTGTCAAAAAAGGAAAAGAATACGGGATTTTGACCGATGAGGTTACAAAAGCGTGGTCTGGTATGACGACTCGGCAGTATAAGAATCACAAGGGACTGAAAAAGGAAAATCTGCGGGATAACATGAGTACATTGGAGTTGGCGCTGAATATGTTAGCAGAGGCAACCACAACAGAGCTGACCAATGCACAGAATCCGCGTGGACTGGAAGAAAATCGTGCTGTTGCAAAGCAGGGCGGTAAAGTTGCAGGAAATGCCCGGAAAGAAATTGAATCGCAGACAGGGCGGCCGGTGATTACTTCTGACAACGCGCAGACAATGCTGCTTGGAAACGCCGTAGTCGAAATGATCGAGAGTGTGGCCAAAGAGGACGAAAAGAAATGACAATTCGGATTTGTGGGGATGAATGATGAAATACAGACTTGGAGAAATATGTGATGTTGTTTCTGGAGGGACTCCTTCAAGGGCAACCGCAGAATTTTGGGACGGTGGCACTATCCCGTGGATAAAAATAGGAAATATACAGAGAAAGTACGTAGATGAAGCGGATGAGTATATTACACAGGCGGGACTCGAGGGTTCGTCTGCAAAAATGCTTTCAGCTGGAACCATTCTATTTACTATTTTTGCAACGCTTGGCGAAGTAGGAATATTAACAATAGAAGCTTGCACAAATCAAGCTATTGCGGGAATTACTATTAAAAACCAGTCTGATATTTTAACAGACTATCTGTACTATTTCCTTAAATCTCAGAAGTCATGTATAGCTGCTTTGGGACGAGGAGTAGCGCAGAATAACATTAATCTTTCGATATTACGAAATTTCGAGGTGCCGATACCTGACTTGCCGATGCAAAAGCAAATAGTGGCTATACTTGATAAAACTGCGAAGGTTGTTGAAGTCCGTCAGCAGCAACTGCAGCAACTGGACGAACTGGTCAAAGCCCGATTTGTCGAATTGTTTGGTGATGGAAACCATCCGCACATAGCACTGATAGATCTTATAATTGAAGGTGCAGGGCTGTCCTACGGAATAGTGCAACCTGGCGACGATGGCACGGGAGATATGGGAGTTCTACGCCCTGTCGATATGGTAGATGGTAAGATATCGACTGCATCGATTAAGTACATTGATCGTTCTATCGGTGACGGATTCAAAAAAACCGAGCTATACGGAGATGAATTGCTTATTACCGTGAGAGGAACGACAGGAATAACTGCATTAACCGATATCCGCTTCAATGGGATGAATGTCACCCGTGGTATAGCAGTTGTCCGATATGATCGTAATAAAATCAATCCTGTGTATCTGAATGCCTATCTCAATACAGATGAGAGTCAGCGGTACATACAAGAGCATACAAGGGGTGCCACACTGCAGCAAATCAACCTATCTGATTTGCGGGTGCAGCAGATTATGGTTCCTCCATTGGCACTTCAAGAACAGATGGCGGCCTTCATCGAACAAACCGACAAATCAAAATCTGTCGTACAGAAAGCCTTGGATGAGGCGCAGCTGCTTTTTGACAGCCTGATGCAGCAGTATTTCGGATAAAATCAATTAAACCAAGGGCAATGCGCCGGTGCAGGATGATGGTACACGGATAAAGGAGTACCATCATGGAAGAAAAGTTAGTGCATATTTTGAACGAAATGGCTGAATATCTGAGCATTTCTCAGATGAAAAAACTGCAGGAGGTACTGCTCAAGAACCTTTCTGAAGCCGAAGCACACAAAACCGAGGTATCTAACACAGAATATCTGCAAATGTTCCTCGATGCCAAGAAAATCGAAGGCTGCTCGGAACGCACACTGCAATATTACCGTGTAACGGTGGAGCACCTGCTGTGCAGCATTTCCACGCCGGTCCGCAAAATGAATACGGAGGAAATCCGCAGTTATCTTTCGGGTTATCAGCAGATCAACGGCTGTGGAAAGGTCACGGTAGATAATATCCGCCGAAATATTTCGAGCTTTTTCTCCTGGCTGGAGGAAGAAGACTACATTTTGAAAAGTCCCATGCGACGGATTCACAAAATCAAAACCAAACAGCAGGTCAAGGAGATTATTTCTGATGAAGCGATCGAGCAGCTGCGCGATCATTGTTCCTGTTCTCGAGATTTGGCTATGATTGATTTGCTGTATTCCACAGGTATTCGTGTGGGTGAACTGGTCAATCTGAATATTGCTGATGTGAATTTTGAAGCTCGAGAATGTGTGGTATTCGGCAAGGGCGACAAGGAGCGCAGAGTGTATTTCGATGCCAAAGCCAAACTGCACTTGCAAAATTATTTGAATAGCCGTTCTGACGGTAATCCGGCACTGTTTGTCACCCTTGATGCTCCCCATGATCGGTTAAAGATCAGTGGTGTGGAGGTGCGTTTGCGCACCTTGGGAAGATGTGTGAATCTGACGAAAATTCATCCACATAAGTTCCGCCGAACGATGGCAACACGCGCGATTGATAAGGGTATGCCTATCGAACAGGTGCAGAAAATCCTTGGCCATTCGCAGATTGATACCACCATGAAATACGCCATGGTCAACCAGACTAATGTGAAAACATCCCACCAGAAGTTTATCGCCTGATACAACTTCGGATTTGTGGGGATGAACGATGGCAAAATTGATTGAAATCACAGGGAAAGCCCTTTCGGGAGAATGGGGAACTGATGATGAAACGGGATGTGGAATTCCTGTACTCAGAACCACTAACTTCACAAACGAGGGCATTGTTAATTATCGTAATGTGGTTACGAGAACCATTACAAAGAAGAAAATTGCAGAAAAATATCTACGTCAAGGAGATATTATCATCGAAAAGTCAGGTGGTAGCGATAAGCAACCTGTAGGTCGAGTCATTTATTTCGATGGGCCAGATAGCACCTATTTATTCAATAATTTTACTGGTTTACTAAGAGTAAAAGATAGAAATGTATGGTATCCACGATATGTGTTTTATTCCCTTTTTTTTAATTATCGAAGAGGTGGAACAAAAGCATTCGAAAATAAAACAACTGGTCTCCACAATCTAAAAGTAGATGATTATGTGTCTCGATGTGAGGTGAGAGTAGAAAATATTCAAAAACAGGTTGCAATTTGCGAACAACTTGATCGAATTTTTGATATTATCAGAGCGCGTCAGCAGCAACTCCAAAAGCTGGATGAACTAATTAAAGCCCGATTTGTAGAACTCTTTGGGGATTTGGAAAGCAATCCTTTCGATTGGCCGGTGTGTGCCTTGAAGGAATTGGTTAGTATTGAACCACAAAATGGGTTGTATAAGCCTCAATCAGCTTATGTACAGGATGGATCAGGCTTCCCAATCGTTAGGATAGATGCCTTCTACAACGGCAGAGTTACCGACTTTTCAGCACTAAAACGTTTGGAATGTTCTGAATCCGAAGTTCAAAGATATCTGCTTCAGGAGGACGATATTGTTATTAACCGTGTGAATAGCATTGAATATTTGGGGAAATGTGCACATATTAAAGGATTACTTGAAGAAACGGTTTTTGAATCCAACATGATGCGACTTCATTTGGATGATACAGTTATGAATGCAGTTTTTGCCACGAAGTTATTGTGCTCCCAATATATGCACAAACAAATTATGATTCGAGCAAAGAAGGCAGTCAACCAGGCAAGCATTAATCAGCAGGATGTATTAAGCTTTCGTATGTTTGTTCCGCCACTTGAGCTCCAAGAGCAATTCGCGGCCTTCGTCGAACAAACCGACAAATCAAAAGTTGTAGTACAAGATGAGGTCAATGGTCTTTAGCTGCTATACAATCGTTTTTTGAAAGAGGTGATTATTTATGACCAATTTTGACATTTTTGATGCCATCCCACAATTTGAATCTTTCGCTTCAGTAGCTGTCTCGGCTGAGCGTATTTTACATATCGACGCCTCTGCCTGTGTGTTGAACTGCCGCAGGGCGATGGAGTTCGCCGTGAAGTGGATGTATTCCGTGGATAAAGCACTGGTCATGCC
>OGIE01001466.1_pt1 | contig 32934 bp, 18 predicted proteins | sample 1571581 | NCBI WGS metagenome assembly OGIE01 (sample SAMEA2582021, study PRJEB24529) | metagenome | biome: Human gut stool | place: China | collected 2011 | reverse complement strand
TCATGATCCGAGCCTGGGCTTTTCCAAGAATTTTATCCTCAGATGGTCCTTCTGCATCATCAATATTCGAGATCACCACGTTATATTTCGCGATCCTTGCATAGCAATAGTTATAAAGCTCGCTGGATTCCGTATACTCGTAACGACTCTTCTCTTCATCCCAGAAGAAAGATATTGATTGTAACGGATATTGATAGACATCCAGCAACGGCATATTATAATTACACACTTCATTTGCCATATACCAGAAATTTTCCATATCATAACACGGATCTATTTCCTCTATCAATCCCAGATAATCACTTGTCGAATTCAGCACGGATTGTCCCTTAGGAACAACATCCAGGAAATTATCACACGCTGAAAAAAACATGGATAAGCACAAAATGCTAATTGCAATATATTTTTTCATAACTACCGATCTTAAAAATTAATATTCAAACCAAACACGTACGTGGTAACCTGCTCCTGAGTACGCGTTCCCTCATTCGCATTGAACGCTTCGGGGTCGATACCTTCTTTGTTTTTTGCCCAATAGAACGGGTTATTCACCTGAGCACGCAAGCTAATATTACTTAATTTCAAATATTTAACCCAATCTTGCGGCAACACGTAAGAAAGACCGATATTCCGGCATTTTACAAATGAAGCACTCAACACGTGAACATCGGCATATCTCCACTGTAAATTCCGATCCTGCTGCGATCCGTAAAGCCCCATAGCCGGGATATCCGTATCGGTATTTTCCGGAGTCCAACGTTTAGCCATATCCTTGTGCATGTTTCCTGATATCTCTCCATAACCCGGATTAAACATATCGGGTGCATACATGGAATATAACGGGGTCACGTCATTGCGCAAAGAATGCCCTGCATAATACACGAACTTGGTAAACAATTCCAACGTCTTCCATTTCAAATTAACAGTCAACGCCCCATTCCATTTCGGCGCCAATTGTCCCTTCACCACAAGCGCTTTGATATCGCGTACGGAAGTACCGGACTGAACCTCCCCGTTCTCGTCGTACACGGACGGATCGCCTGTCTCCGTCAACCCGGCATAACGATAGGCATAAATGCTACCATAGGTATCCCCCTCCAAATAATTAGAATAGGGATAGAGCAACATATCCGACGCGTTAGAAGGCGTGAACCCTATTTTCTCGATCTTGTTCTTATTATAAGCAGCTGTAAACATCGTGTTCAAAGACCAATCTTTATATTTCTTCAACCAATCGTAAGCAATACTAAACTCTACACCAATGTTTTTCATCTCCCCGTTATTCACTCTGGCAGAAGTAAATCCCAAAGATGGATCCAATGTCTTGTTTGCCAACAAATCGGTGCTATACCTTCTGTACACATCGAAAGAACCGTTTAAACGGGCAAAAAGTGAAAAATCAACACCGACATTCAAAGAAGAGGTCTTTTCCCAACGTAACATCTTATTAGGAGGAGATACGATATCGGTCACATCCGAATTCGTCCACATGGATGATATATAAGCACCTATCAGGTAAGGCGAAGAACTCTGATCCACGTTACCGGTAATACCGTACGTAACCCTCAATTTCAACAAATCCAACGCCTTAATATCACGCATAAAAGATTCACTTGTAATATTCCAACTAGCCCCCAACGACCACAGAGGACGATAACGATATTTCGGGTCCGTACCGAAAAGATCGGCCTGATCCACACGGATACTACCATTCAACGTGTAACGTCCGGCATACGTGTAACCGGCATTGGCATACGCAGAAACATAACGATGTTTCGTTTCTCCGTTACTTATATTCTCGGATAAATTGAATGCTCTAGAGGTATTTAGCTGTCCGATCACCCCTTTTTGAGTCAAAGTCAACCAATCAACCTGCGCATAAGTCAATTTATCTTTATCATAACCATACACTTCATTGGCAGAACTATTCCATTGATCCTGACGAATTTCACCTCCTAAAAGAACTGAAACTTCATGATCATCGGAAATCGCTTTCTGGTAATTGATTTGTGCCCGGAAATTATAGAATTCATTCCGGTTGTGATTTTTCAAAAGATGTCCGCCATCCGGGACATTATACACGAAATTCCCGTATGAATCGACCGAAGCAAACTGATTGATCAACTCACGCATCTTATAAGACTCAACTTCATCGTATTGATCCTTATCCGTATTACTCCTCTCGTACTGGAATTTCAAGCCCAGATCCAACCCTTCCATTAATTTAAAATCCGTATGGGCAAAAAACTTCAGATACAAATCTTTCGTGGTTATCATGTTCTGCTTGGAAGCTTCCAAAGAGTTATATCCCATGAATTTCAATCCCTCCGTCTCGTTAATATCCTGTGCCATGTAATAATTCCGGTAATATTGGTACACCAGATTTCCATCATCATCTCTCAACCGTTCATAAGGCATCGTATTCATAAAGCCGGCCTGTCCGTTACTAGCCTCCGAACGCGAGAAATAAGAATTAGCCCCGTAAGTTAATTTAAACCAATCGGTCACGTTCATTTCATTCTTCAAATACACGCTAAAACGCTTATTACTTGAACTCTTCGCGTAACTCCCCTGATCTTCATAACGGAAAGACAAAAACAGGTTAGAATGCTCCCCTCCTCTTGCTATGGATAGATTATAATCCTGCGTAACAGCCGTATGTTCCAGTGCCTTGCGAGCCTCCTTACGGTAATCATTTTTACGCATAGCATCCAGTTTTTGATCCAATTCATCCTGAGTCAGATTTCCCAAAGACATTTCATAATACAAACGTTCTACGCTCGTCAAATTACTCGGATTAGACCGATCATTCTTTAATGCAAAATAATCTGCAGGATTTTGTTGATAGGTCGGATTATTCTGTATAAACTCCTTTTCAAAATCAATAATATCACTTGTAGACGCGTAATCCAAATACCCCATATCAGGTAAGGGATTAATATAAAAACCGGCAGATACATTTACATTTGTCTTATTCTTATTGGCTTTTTTCGTAACGACCACGATCACCCCGTTGGAAGCCCTCACCCCATAAAGTGATGTAGCGGCAGCATCTTTCAACACCGTAACCGATTCAATATCATTCGGGTTAAGCACACTCAACGAAGCATTTGTCACCTGCCCGTCAATCACCAGTAAAGGAGTCGAACCTACGGCAAAAGACGATCTTCCCCGGATAGCCATCGTACCCCCGTAATTCATCAATCCCGGGGTAATTCCCTCCAACTTGCTTGTCAAATCAATGGCCTGCACCTGATCCAGCTTACGGGAGTTCAAGATAACAGCGGAACCCGTCGATCTTTCCCGTGAAATCGTCTGGTACCCGGTAGCAACCACCTCGCCCAACATCTCGGCTTCCTCTTCCAACACCACGTTCAACACTTTATCCCCCTCCGTCATCACCTCTTTCGTCTTCATTCCCACGAAAGAAAAAACCAGCAACGTGTTTCTCTCTTTCACTCTTAACTCAAATGTACCGTCAGGATTTGTCGCCGCTCCCGTTGTGGTTCCTTTCACGATAACCGTCACTCCCGGCAACGGCAAACCGAATTCATCTTTCACCGTTCCTTTCACCAGAAATCCGTCTTCTTTCTTCGTGTCATCTTTATAAGAAATCACGAAAAATTCCCCCTCCCGTTCAAACTTAAACGGTTTATCCTGCAATAATATCCCCAAACTCTCTTCAATACTTTTATTTTCCAACTTTACAGAAACCTGATAACGATTCAGATCATCATAATTGAAAACAAATTTGCAATCCGCAACTTCTCCCAATTGCTTCAAGGCCTGAGAAAGCGTGGCCTTCTCAAACGTCAGATTTATATCCCGATTTTGCGACATTCCCGATGCAATACTCGTGAAAAAACACAGAGAAAGCATAAATTGAACAAGCAAAACCCTCAACATGATCCCGCTTCGCCCCTTGCAAGCAGAACCATTACAGTTCAAAATCATTGCCATAAATAAAATTTTAATTTAGGTTACTATAAATTCTTTTTCATTTATCGATTCATTTCCGAGACGATCAATGTTCGTCCCTCTAACTTCATATGCACTTTGTTTGTTTTCATCAACAAGCCTATAATCGCCGAGATATTACTATCCCGACTTGACCAAAGCTCAAATTTCAAATCCTTGACCCTGTTCCCGACATACACAACATCAAAATCATACCAACGCTTCAGATCATTCATGATTGTCTCCACTCGTTCGTTCTCGTAATAGAAATATCCTTCTTTCCAAGCCGTGAACTTATGTACGTTTACTCTCGTTATTTCAGGACGCTCTCCTTCGAAACGAGCATTCTCCCCCGGAGTTAACGCATATTCCCGTGTCGCATCATCTCGTTGCACCCCTACTCGCCCTTTCACCAACGTCACGTTCACATCATTCACATCATAAGATCTCACGTTAAACTCCGTACCGTACACTTTCGTCCGTACCCCGGCAGCCACCACCACGAAAGGCAACTTATCGTCATGCGTCACCGAAAAATATCCCTCTCCTTTCAACTCCACTTCCCGCTCATTCCCGGTAAAAACCGTGGGAAAACGCAACTCGGATTCGGAATTCAACCACACTTCGGTTCCATCACGCAACACGATTTTAAACTCTGCCCCTTTGGGAACTTTCAACGTATGGTAATGCACTGCCATATTCTTACCCAAAGAATAGTTTACCCCTTTCACACTATCATCCCGCACCACAATCCCGGCTTCAATCTCCACATCCGACATATTATTACGTCCCAACACGACCGTTTTCCCCGACTCTGTAACCAATACCGCCTCATTCTTTCCGGGCACAACCTGTTCGGATGAAACATTTGCCATCGGTATCACCTCTCTCAATCCCATATCCGAATTCATCGCCAACCACCACGCACTTACCATGATGATCACGATAGCAGCCGCAGCTGCTGTCCATCTCCATATCCCACGTCCCGGACGATGCATAAACTTCCGATTGAACCTCTCGTATTCGGTCGTGACATCCAGGCGTTCCCCGACTTCTTTTCTCAACCCCGCTTCCAGATACAGCCGACACTCCTCGTACACACTTTTGTTCTCCTCATGGGTCAACCATTCCCGAACATACTCCTCTTGCAATAATTCCGGATGATTGAGTATATCCAAGGCAAATTTCAGTTGATCATTTCTTTCGTCTGCTTTCATTATTACATTTTTATAGATAACACGTGAGCCCCCCAAAATCATGTGGGTAAAAAATGAGATAATTTTATTTTTTTAAGAAATAGGCATATAACAGGACAAGCTCTTCTCCGGACAACTTCCCTCGCAATATCCTCATTGCCTGATTAATATGCCATCGAACCGTGTTGATTGAAATGCCAAGTTCATCCCCCGCCTCTTGGTATTTTTTCTTCTCGATAAAACATTTTTTGAACACAGCAGCAGTTTGGGATGGTAAATTTTCGATCAAATTCATGACCTTCCCGATAAGTTCTTCATAATCCCGATACTCTTCCTCCTCTTCCGGGAACCGACTTTTATAAGCCAGAAACTTCTCTTTCGTTTTTTCTTTCCGCAAGAAATCAAGAGACCGGGAACGGGTCAACGTGTATAACAAAGGACGCAAAGACACGGAAGAATCCAGTTTATTAAAGTTTCTCCAGACATATTCATACACATCCGTGACAATATCATGCGCTTCTTCCTCATCCCGAACAAAACTTAAGGCATGCACATACAATTCCTTATAATGAGTTTTAAACAGGAATTCAAAAGTATCTTGCTTCTGTTTATCCACTATAAATTTATAATTTAAGCTAATTGTTCCCGTCTGCTACCTTTTCAGACTTCTCCTGCTCAAAGATAAACATTTTTTATTTTAATGATAATTTTCTTTCTTCTCTTTTACAAGTCATCCTTATCCACGCTATTATCAAAGCGTTGAAAAAGCTACACTATAGACGCAACAAAAAGGTTCATCCGGCATATTTTACCGAATGAACCTTTTATCCATTCATCACGAATTCCTTCTATTTTCCTCTTCTTCTCACCCAAATGAACACGCTACATAATAACAACAGGATGGGCAATACTCCCAAGAATCCAACTTTCACCACCGACATTCCATCCATGCTCACGTGTACGGCATTATCTTTCGCTGGTTGCCGACGAACATCAATAGGCACTTCATTATCAGACAACCAGAAAAACATCGCATTTATAAAAGAATAATTAGATGCTATTATATTAGACCTCTGACGGCTGATCTCCCCGTTACTGATACAATCCGCATCCCCGAGAATAATGATTTTCTGATCTTTATCCCCGACTTTACGATTTAACGCCAGAGCCGTCAAATTAGCTTGTTCCACTTCCCCGTCTTCCGGATTCAACTCCGCTTTATCATCCACGAAATCCGTTGTCTTATACTCGATCCAGCTTCCCTTATTTTTTGTTACCAATAGGGGCGTCACGGTAAATCCTTTGGTTGTATCACATTCCAAAGCAACCGCATCCGGCATGGTAACACTGTAAACATGGAACATATCACGGAACATATAGTTCAGGTTACAACTTTCCCGGGTCACGTTCCCCACGATTAAATTAGCGACATGCTCTCCCTCTTGAACCAGACGGCCGGGCAAGAACTTCACCCCGAAGGGAGCCACCACGGGATTCATAACTTCCTGTCTCTCGGCATCACCCGCGATCAACAAATTACCACCTCTCTCGATATACCGGTTCAAACGTCCCAACTCTTCCTCCGAGAACGGTGCCTTCATCTCGGCAATAACCAACACATTCACATCTTCCGGAATCTCCTGATCCAATGTCAAGGCTGTCACATCAAAACCTTGATTCAACAACGAATAACGGAATACCTTATTATGAGCGAAATTATAATAATCCAAATCACCCGTTTTCCATATATCACGCATCCCGTGTCCTTGCACGAAACCGACTTTCGGTAAATCCATCACCAAACGTTTCATTGCCGCAGACACCTCCCGCTCATGCGGATGCTTCTGGTTATCCTCGTATACGCGCAAAAAGGTCTTTTCTCCACTGCCTCTTTCCAATACACGAATAAAACGATTGTACTCGTCAGACAAATCTATCACTTTACGAAACTCTTCCGGCTTCATAAACATCTTTGAATTCAAATTCATCGTCTCACACAATTTCTTCACAATCTCCTCATCACTTAATCCCGGATAACGCTGTTGTAGTGCGGCATGATTATACGTCCGGTCATAATAATACACGTACTTCATCTTAATATCCGGCTTAAAGCGAATATATTGCGCGAAACGTCCGATATCACCATTCCGACTCACCGGAAGACCCGACCAACAATTATCATCGAACAAATTCACGTAAGTCGTTATCGTCAGATCACCGGTCATCTTATTCATGATATCCTGACTACTTTTAGTTAAGGTCTTTATCTTCGTGGCCGTGGAATCATGAAAGAATTTCAACATCGGACGGGAACTCAAATAACCGAAAAATATGGCAACCAGAAAAACCCCCATATATTTACCCAATGTCATATACCACGTTGTTCTCTGTTTACCGGATTGCAATTTGATAATACTAAAGCCCAAAAATACAGCGATAACAATAATAAAATAAAGCACGTCTTCGCTACAAATCAATCCCCCGATCAACTCATCCGCACGTCCGGATATGGACAACCAATACGTGATGTCCCGGATCAAATCAATGCCTTGCCACATACCGCCAACAAAATTCAAGGCCGCCAACAAAGCCAGCGTACCAATAGCGGCAACCACCTGATAAGAGGTCAGGCAGGACATGAACAACCCGATCGCAGCGTAAGCGCATATCAACAGGTATATCCCCAACAATCCCGTAAAGACTAATCCACAATCCATATTTTCAATCGTGAACAAGTTAAAAATAACCATCACACACAGGATTCCGATCAATATCAACCCGTAGATCACCATTGCCAGATACTTCCCGAAAATAATCTGCCAACTGGTGACCGGCGACGAATACAACAATTTTATCGAACCGCTGCTTAACTCCCTACTCATCAATCCCATTGTCAACAACGGCATATAAAGATACAGGTAATTCTGCACGTTCGAGAAGACTCCCGTCCAACTGGCATATAAACGCGATGTCACGCTATACACCCCGTAACCAAGAGCCTGCGATCTCACATACCCTTCCATCTCTTGCGTGAACACCAGACAGGTCTGGAAAGTAAACACGATAAGTATTAACCAAGCTATAGGGGAATAGAACAATGTTTGTAATTCTGTTCTCGCTATTCTATATATTTTTCTCATAACCTTCTCTTATTAATTGATTTTTTTACCCGACAACTTAGCAAAGATCACATCCAATGAACTCTTTTCCAGATTGATCTCCTGCAAATGCCATCCATTAGCAACACTCGTTTCAATGACTCTTTCCGTGATCATATCCGTGGTGTCAAAATGCAAACGGAACCGCTTCTCGGTCAAATTCTCCACGCTAACGATCCCCGGGATTGCCCTTAACTCGGATTCACTGGGAGGAGCATCCATTAACACGACTAGCGAATCCGGTTTTATATAATTGTCAAACTCATCCATCGTACCCGAGAACACCATCTTCCCCGATTCGATCATCCGGATCTGGTCACAAGTAACCTGTACTTCCGGCAAAATATGCGTGGATAACATCACAGCCCGCTCTTCGGCAATCTCCTTGACCAGATTTCGAATCTCCACGATCTGATTCGGATCCAAACCATTCGTCGGTTCATCCAGCACGACAAACTTCGGATTATGCACGATAGCCTGCGCTATCCCCAAACGCTGTTGATACCCTCCCGAAAGATTCCGCACCAACCGCTTGCTGAAATGCATAATCCCGCATTTACTTTTCGCCTCGTCTACAGCCGCCTTGATATGTTTCGGCTCAACCGAACGCAGATAAGCGCAATGAGTTAAATACTCGTCGACATTTAAATCCAAGTGCAAAGGCGGTTTCTGCGGTAAAAAACCGATATGCTTTTTAGCCTCTACCGGATTATCCCGTAAACTCACCCCGTTGATGTACACTTCACCCCGGGTCTGTTTTAACACACCACACATAATATTCATCGTGGTTGACTTTCCCGCCCCGTTCGATCCCAACAAACCGAGTACTCCCGTCTGGTTGATCTCGAAATTAATGTCCTGTATAGCCCACTGGGAACTATAACGATGAGAAAGATTTTCTACTTTTACAATAGCAACATCCATACATTCTAGTTTTACAGTTTTATTATTTACATGCTTATTTTTCTCTCAAAACACCTTTTATCTTCACGATCTCCGGCAAAGCCAGAAACAACATTTTAGCCGCATCTTCCATGATTTCCGGGGTCAGCGTCTCCTCCCGATCCCTCGGATCGTGGTAATACATCGGTTTCAACTCCTCGGTCGTGGCAATATACAGGGCCGGAATCCCCCGCTTAGAAAACTCATCACCATCCGCTTGGGAATAACTCGTTGCCCGCTCGTAAGGAGTAACCTCAAAGGCCCGGTGTATCCACGTGTCATTAGCTTGACGGAACACCCCGGCCACTTCCGGGAAGGTCTCCGCTCCCCAAACGGCCAACCCGTTACCATTCCCGACCATATCAATATTCAACATACACATCGTCCGATCCAACGGGAAAGTCGGGTGATTCAAATAATGAATAGCCCCTTTGATCCCCCGTTCTTCTGCCCCGAAGAAAGCAAACACGATATTCTTCTCGGGCTTTACCCCACTTGTTGCCAAAGCTTTAGCCACCGCCAACTGAAGAGCTACCCCGGAAGCGTTATCCAAAGCCCCGGGAAACATCAACCCGTTATTTCCCAAATGATCCAAATGTGCCCCCAGTACAATCGAGGAAGTCGTATCCACACCTTTGATCACCCCGATCACGTTACACGCCGTGGCATAAGGATAATGGCGGGTACGCACATTCATTTCCAACGTGTTTCCCGTGTTAAAAGAACAAGGCTGATGCTTCTCGGCAATCTGCTTCCGTAATTTTTCCCGGGTATACCCCGCTTTAGCAACCAGGTCATCCACCATTGACGGATCTATATGTGTATAAATCACGCCTTTTCGGAAATCAATACCCGTGTGAGCCAGTTTCCCGACCAGCAAAACAGCCGCTGCCCCTTTCTCCAAAGCCCGGGGTAATTTATAACTCTCGGAGGCATAACGCATATACAAATCGAATCGCTTCTTTTCATCCTTATCCCGATAGGGAATTCCTCGCTCGATGATCACGATCTTTCCTTTCACGTCCACCCCTTTATAATCATCATAATTATACTCCGGTGCGGTAATTCCATAACCGACATAAACCACCTCGGCATCCTTCACCCTCCCGGAATCTGAATTCATTCCCGGATAAAAATCCCGGGGGAAAGTATATTCCACACGCTTGTCTCCTTCCTGTCTTCTCAACTGACAATCCAACAGATCGGTCGTCGGCATTCGAAAATGTTGCAGGTAGGAGCCTGCATCACCTGCCGGCTCCAAACCAAAACCAGACAACAATTCGGCACACCAATAAGCACACTTCATATATTCACCCGTCCCTGCAAGTCGCCCATTATATTCTTCCTTGCACAACTCATGCACGTATTCCATGATCTCATTGCTCGAAATAGAGTGAAACACATCCAACTGTTTCTTTGACATCTTCTCCCGTTGCGCACAAAGCGGAAGACAGCAACAAACCCATATTCCAAACAACAACGAGTTTCTCATCATTATCCTATTCATATATCGGTATTATTTGAAACGTAAAATCATATTTGCCCGGCAGAATCAGATATTGCGGATGAGGAACTGCCCGCAAACTCCATGTTGTATCCCCACCAACTCCCATTTGCATACCATCAATATTCCACGTGATCAAATCCTCCTGTTTTACCTCATTCAAATGACGTTGTGTCGTTTCCATCCCCGGTTCCTCTAACACGGCATTCGAGAAACGATACACGGAAGAACCAAACGGTACATCCCCTCTCACTTCCAATCCGAACTCCTTTCCCATCAATTTCATCCAACGGATATCCGTGCGATTCCCATTCTCTTGCGGACGGGGATAAGCCACGTACCAATCTTCCACGTTATTTTCATACCATCCCACAAAAGCTCCCGTGTTACGGTCGATATAATTCTCCTGAGGTCCCCTGCCGTACCATTGCACTCGTGCAAAATCAGGTACAAGCTGCCAAGTCAAACCGATCCTCGGAATAAAAGATGATTTACAATTCCGGGCATCCACCTGATACCGTATTCCCATTTCGCCTTCTCCATTCATTTGATAACAAATAGAATAGGTCGTATTCATCTCTTTCAATTCATAGGATGTCCGTACCTCTATCAATCCATCTTTTTCTTTCATCTCAAAATGAGCCAACTTGGCTTGTTCGGTGGCGTTCTTCCAACCGATACATTCCGGAATGATATACTCGCTCCCGAAATCGTTATCCGTTCCCGCCCGCCAAAAATGGCCTCGGAATCCATCAACCAATAACTCTTTACCGTTTAACTGATAAGAAACCAATCGTCCGTTTCCTTTATCAAACTGAAACCGCACTTTTTTCCCCTGCAAACTCACCATATTATCCGCTTCAACTATTTCCAACCCATTCTTCTTCGGAAAAACAAGAGTTTTCTTCATACAAGGCAACACAAATTGTTCTGCCGCCAACACGTACCCTTTTTCCAACAACGCACGCTGTTCCCGAGTCACGGCATATAAATTCACAACATACTCCGCCCCGTCATCTTCTAATTCAGGAAAAGAAATCCGGAACAATTGTTTCTGTTGAGGAGCTACCCCCAGACATTCCACGTTACCGGAATCAACAACACACCCCTCTTTCAATACTTCCCAACGTAAATCCACATCGTCCAGCGATTTAAAAAAATATTCATTATAAACCTCCACGATTCCTCGCCCGTAATCCAATAACCGGAAAGCGACATCCTGGTAAACCTTTTTAACCTCCCAAGCGGCAGGACTCCATGAACGGTCTGCACGCACCAAACCATTCAAACAAAAATTCTTACTGGAAGGGATATCTTTTCCCCCGAAATCTCCACCATACGCCCAGTATTTCACCCCGGCACGATCCACCTGTTCAATCCCTTGATCCACCCAATCCCAGATATGTCCTCCCTGCAAATAAGGGTATTTCCGAATAACATCCCAATATTCCTTCAATCCCCCGACACTATTTCCCATCGCATGGGCATACTCACACAAGATTAACGGTTTATCCGGTCGGGAAAAGGCATGATTAATTAACACGTCAATCTGTTTGTACATCGGGCAATAAATATCCGTGAATTCCTTTTTCCCCGCATCTTCCGAATGAATCGGACGAGCGGAAAGATCATGTTCTTTTAACCATTTATAAGTAGCCAAAAAGTTAATCCCCGAACCAGACTCGTTACCCAGCGACCAGATAATAACACAAGCATGATTCTTATCCCTCTGAAACATCCGCTCCGTGCGCTCAATGAAAACACCCGTCCACTCCGGCCGATTAGCCAACGATTCCCGGGGATCGTAACCGATACCGTGACTTTCTATATTTGCCTCGTCCACCACGTAAAGCCCGTACTCGTCGCACAAACGATACCAGAGAGGATCATTCGGATAGTGGGAAGTACGTACACTATTGATATTCATTTCCTTCATCAGCCGAATATCTGTCATCATTGACTCCCGATCCACCACATGTCCCTTTTTAGGATCATGTTCATGCCGATTCACCCCTTTCAACAAAACGGGTTGTCCGTTCACGAGTAACTGTCCTCCCTTAATCTCGGACTTCCGGAAACCGACAGCCTGAACCAAGACCTCCTTCACCACTTTCCGGTTACCCTTCGCTACCCGAGTTTCTAAAATTAAATCATACAAATAAGGTGTTTCTGCCGTCCATTTCAATGGATTGGAAATAGATTTCACGATACTCACCGTATCCACCCCCATTTTCTTCCGAGGTGCCACAACCTCCGAAAACAACGTATTCCCTTCCCGATCATTCAGCATCACCAACACGTCATATAACTCTCCCCCTGCCTCATTTTCAAGTTCCATATTCAACCGGAAAATTGCATCCCGATACTCTCCATCCAAATCGGTAGCCAATTGAAAATCATACACGCTCGATTTAGGACGGGCATACAGAAAAACATCCCGCTGTATACCCGAAAAACGCCAAAAATCCTGATCCTCAACATAACTACCGTCACACCAACGAAATACCTGTACGGCAATTTCATTCTTCCCTTTTCTCACGTATGCCGTAACATCAAACTCCGCCGGCACTTTCGAATCCTGTGAATATCCCACGAGTTGACCGTTCACCCACACGTAAAATGCTGAACTAACCGCACCGAAATGCAACATGATTTTATCCCCGATCCACTTTCCAGGTATATTAAATTCCCGTTTATAAGAACCTACCGGATCATTCTCCGGGTCCACGTTAGGCCACTTGGCTTTAAAACCGAATCCCGTTTCCACGTAAATCGGCACCCCATACCCTTTCAATTCCCAATTAGACGGGACTTCGATGTCATCCCAGGTACGCACGTCATACCCGACTTTATAAAAATCCATCGGTCGCTCTCCCGGTTTACCAACCCAGTTAAACTTCCATACCCCATTTAGCGAGAGATAACGGGATGATCCCTCCACATCCCACGCCAAAGCTTGTTCCCGATTATCAAAAGGAATATAAAATGCATGACTCCGAGCCCGATTTTTTTGAAGGACATCCAGATTTTCCCAGTCATTCTGCGCCCCTGCCGATAAAGTTATCAGCATAAAAAAGAACAACAAATATCTCATAAGCAATTATTTATATTCAAACATCATTAATAGTAAATGTGCCGCAGACCAACCGAAATGCGGAGCATTCAAACGATCCCCTGTCAACGGGTTATAATTCTCCTGAATAGGCTGATCCCCCAACAACCCTTGACAGTTATTCAATACTTTCAGGGTCAATTCATTCGCCTCATTATCATACCCGTAGTTTCGCAATCCTCGTATCCCGAAATATACTTGATCCAACCATACCGGGCCACGCCAATATCCCCGCTGAGGTTCCAACTTCGAGTGACTCAAATCCAACGTCCCTAAAGGCACGTAAGAATTAAAGCGATTCCCGTCCATCATAATATCTTTTACTTTCCCGGCCTGTTCCCGATCGGCCACTTTAGCCCAAAGCGGTAACCATCCTTCCGGGCCGTACACCCGCACAACATCATGCCCTTCCATCTTAACATCAAAAAAATATCCCGTCTCCCGATCAAACATAATCGTTCTGATTTTACGGGCCAATTCATCGGCCTCTTTTTCCAAGCGGGAAGCCACATCCTCCCGTTTCAACAAACGAGCAAAACGGGCTAACGTCACTTTCTCATCATAGAGATAAGCATTTAAATCCACACTTTCCTGATCCATAGACCAAGCACGGGGTACCCTACCCTTCAACATCCCGACACTATCAAATCGCACGGCATTATCCATCCCGCTTTCCCAAGCCGCGGCTTCCAACGTCCCATCCGTCGATCCGTACTCGCACAAACCATCCCCATCAATATCCCGGTAAGTGTACCACCAACGATGATACTTCAACAATCTATCAAACATCTCTCCCACGAAAGCCAAATCCCCGTCTGCCTCGTAAATCTCATTCACGGCCCACGAAGCCAAAGGAGGTTTCGTATCCCGAAGATTATTGATATATTTTATCCGACTCACGAAATCCGGAATCATCCCCTCCTCTGTCTGGTAATCAAACAAAGCCCGGATATGACTTTTAGCTAATTCCGGCTCCCAACGACATACTCCGGCAGCAATTTTCCAAGAATCCCACGACCAAAAACCCGTACTAAACCCCCAATAAGAAGGATAACCGCCATCGTGTAACAAATCATGCGCGGCACTCCGCCAATTGGCCATCAACGTCATCAGGCACTTTACCGCCAGACGTTTGTATCTCAGATCTTCCAACAGGGATGATTTATTTTCCAGCAATTTCGTCAAATAATGATCCCAACGCGAAGCCGATCCCTCAAAAAAAGGTTCGCTATCCGTGAACGGATCACCTTCCAATACCGGGTACTTCACGCTATCCGGTTCATCATTAAAATATGCCGAATAAACAAACACATCCTCCCGTTCTTCTCCCCGTTTCATTTTCCGAATCCCGTAATCAAACCGGTATAAACCATCCTTCACCTCTGCCTTACAAGATTCTCCTGCCGCGATCTCAAAACAACACTTCGTTGCCGGGAACTCCAACAACACTTTTCCCTGCCCGATCGTCCTTCCTTGAAAACACTGCGTGAAAAACCGCCCTTCATAAGTAACCTTAACCTCTTTAGGACCTCCCATGTTGCGGACCCAAGTCCGCAACAAAGAAGCCCGATTGTTCACGAAAACAATCTCCTGTGTCAAGGTTAGTTCTTCCCAAGCGAAAGATTGAACCATTCGCCCGGGAAAGTAACTCTTTTCAATCTTCGCATCTGCCGTCTTCTGTAACACCCCGTCAACCTCGACCAAAGCGTTTGCCGTGTAAGGGCCCACTGCATAATTAGAGGCCATTGATAAGGGACCTGAAAAACCACCCGTCATCCGGGCACTGTCAGGAATAAAGGCAAACCCATGCCATGCTCCCAGATCCGAGAACAACGATATTCCTTCCCTGATCCCTTGCGGCCAATTGGTTATATCCAAGATATTACAATAATCTTTTTGCAAACTCAAAGGCGACGTTCCTGCACATCCGCACAAAAAGAACATGACGACAAACACGAATCTCATAACTACTCCGCTTTTTTATGAATAATTTGTTTTACTCTACCCACATTCTTATCCATCTTCATCACGAATCGCCCGGCCTCATCCGAAGCAAATCCCCCCTTCGATCCCTGACGGATATCCAACAAATAAACTTCCCCGTTAGCCAACCCGACACACAAATATTCATTGGAATGCCACTCATCTTCTATGGCCGTAATCTCTGCCGGGAAACCGTAATAACGTTCCGGCACAATCTCTTCTGCATCATCATCTTTTCCAAAATAATATAACACGTTACCGGAAGCCAAGAATGCATAAGGACATCCGAATCCCCTTCCCTTTCCGTTATCCGGAATCAGTAACAAGACATTATCATTCATCATATCACCTTTAAACTTCCGTTGAGAAACCGTTTCAATAGCCTCCGGCTTATCGGTATTGAACATCTGACCGACATACGAACCGTCCGGTCGTTTTATGATATTAAACAGTCCACCTGCAGGAATATAATAGTCATTCCACCAATACCCCGATGTTGCAATCAACTCATTATCGCCGAGATCATCCAAACGAACAAATCCGTCCGGATAGTTAGCCACACCGGGTTCCCCGATAGTTCCATAACTGGAACTACCACGTAAATACAGAAAGCGTTTGTATTCCTTCTCGTACACAAACACGTACCCCCCCTCTGTGTTCATATCATACACGAAACGATCTACTTTCAATTCATGCGGAACGGTTTCTTCTCCCGTCTCATCCACGGGTTGCATATACACCAGCGGATATTGCGAAAAATATCCCGTGTGAAAAGCCCCGGAACTAAAATTCTTACGAGCAAACACTCGTCCATCCTCATCCAATAAGAAACTAAACCAAATATCAAAATAAGCCTGTTTGGGTTTGATATTCTCGGGAATTACTTGAAATTCTTTCGATAACTCCAAGGACTTTTCCAAATTACCTGCATCCAAATCCATGCATTTATAAAAATCATCTTGCAATAAGATCACGTGTTGCCCCGCAGAACCATCTCCCCCCAGCTCATGTAGAAAGAATTGCACGGGCTTACCTCCCAAAGAAGTCCCCTCTATCCCCTCGTAAATATCATATATACACCGATCCCAATCCGCACCATTCGACCGCTTCAAAAAGCTCAACGACGACACGCCATCTTTCTCGGACAAGATTAAAAAACCATCCGAATAAAGCGAACGAACATTTACCATAGTCCGGGCCATAAAAGTCAGACCGCTCAACGTATCGGTAACCTGCAACACCCATTCCATCTTTTTCGGTGCATCCACGGGAACAATATACTCCACGTCCTTTTCCCGGGAAAACACGGAATCAAGTTCTATCGACCATTCATACTTCAAACCAACCTTCGTTTCTATATCAAACGTGATCTCCGGTTTGATTATCACGGTATCTCCAACCGATGCCCCATATTGAGTTTTCACATTCCCAATTGTTGCATGTGCCAATTCACGATAATCATAATCCCCTTTATCTTCATAACATCCCGTAAAGCCCCAGGCCATCACAAGACATAATATCCATATTTTTCTCATAGTATTCATTATTATCCAATTACACTTACCACCATTCTCGAACCGTCAGCCTCGTACTCCGGGTTCGCTTCCAGATACCGTTTAAACTGCAAGGCATATTCCCGTATATATTTCTCCTCCACATCCGTCAAATCCGTCACCTTAATCTCACGACAGAACACCTCATATTTCTTGGGCGAGAACTCCCCGAGATAATAGTCCACTATTTTTTCATTCCACCAAGCAGGCGTTGAGATCGCCGAGGTGAAATAAATCTTTGCCTGACAATAAGTCGTCTCTCCCACCATGAAATATTCATTCGATTCAATCTGTAGAACCACCCGACAATAAGCGTTATCCAACTTCGGGGTCTTTTTCAACACGACAAAAATTGAATCTACTTCCACTCCTTTATGAAAGACCATCGAACTCGGAAAATCAAAATCTTCGTTCGAAAGCGGGGACACCACTTTACCATCTTTCAACATCCCCGATAAAGAATCCACGATACTCAAAGTTATCGGACAATCCTGAGTCAACAAACGACCTCCCAAATTAAATTTAATCGGAACCGCTATCGTCTCCTTTCCAAAATGGAAAAAGAAAGTCTCTACGATACTATCCGTGGCCGGATTATCATAAAAGCTCAAATAATTTCCACCGCTATAAGTGTCGAATTCATCTTCCTTACACCCGAAAACAGCCAAAAGAAGAAACAAAAAGATAAATTGTCCTTTCATAATCTTTATATTTTTCATGCTCATGATATTCTACTGATTTAAAGTTATATCCTCACTATCCGGAATATTAAACACGAAAGCCTCGTCTTTCATATCCGGATAAATCTTAATACCCAGCTTCTTGTACAAATAGAACAATTGTCCCTCACCGATAAACGAACGGAACCCCTCGTTCAACCAAGCATCGTGATAATCCCCCAAGCTACCCACACTAGGTGAAGAATAAGCATAATTAGCCTGTTTTACCTGCGTGATATAAGAAACCGCTTTCGTGTAATCGTTCATTGAAGCATAATACTCACCCAAGATATAATGCAACTCGGAAGTACGGATGATCGGGATAATCTCATTCGGGATCGTTTCCCTCTCGTCTGTTATCGGAAGATATTTCTTACTCACCTTATTTTCACCATCCAGTTTCAACAAATGATAATATCCCCGACACTCGTAACTATCCGAACCAAACATCTTGCTGATCAAAGTATTCGACAGACACAACACCTTGTTGTTCCCCGTATAATAGGCTTCAAAATACTCTGTCAATTTCTTGTTACTCAAAGCAAATATGACATCATTATATTGCTTGGGACTTGATGTAGAACCTTGCACCGTAAAATACTTACTATCAACAACCTCCTGAGCCTGTTGTGCCGCCAACTCCAGTTCCCCCCTGTAATTATACACGCGGGCCAACAAAGCAGTAACCGCATAATAATTCACCCGGAATCCCCGGAAACAATAGAATAATTCATTCTCCAGATTTCCCCCTTTGGCTAACAAACGATTGTTTGTTGTCAATTGACTCCTCCTCACTTCAGAAATCGTGTCAAAAGTAGCTAACAACGTCTTGGCCTTCAACAAATCCCGAATCACCTTATCGAGAAAACCATTCACGGTTTCCCGCTGTTGGAATACTGCCGGATGCGTCTCGCAATAAGGAATATACTCGTCATTATCATTCGAGGGAACATACCCTGTCCGGGTCGCGTTTACCTTCACTGGTACCGGAGCAAACAAGCGCAACAAATCAAAATGCAAGAAAGCACGTAACGCCAAAGCCTCTCCTTGTATCATATTCTTCTCCCCTTGTCGTCCGAGAAACTTTGTAACATCTTCATTCTCTATATTCTGTAGCAAATTATTACAATTCGCAATGGACGTGTAAGCTCCCCGCCAGACCTTATCCAACACGCTCCGCACTTCCGTGTTGTCATAATCTCCATTGTAAGCTTTCGGGTAAGCCCCGTACTGACTCATTTTATTGATATTATAGTATTGCGCCACCACATCCAAAAATCCCCAAGTCAACTGTTGGGCATACATATCCGATCCGGAAATCCGGGAATAAACCCCATTCAGCGCATTACGATATCCCTCGCCATCACCAAAAAGTTCTTCTTCGTCCACTTCCTCCTCCGGAATCACATTCAACCAGTCATTGCACCCGAACAACAACGGTAAAAACAACAGTAATAATATTTTGTTCTTCATACTCATCTCATTAATTGAAATTAATTTTAACCGTGAAATTGAATGAATGGGCATAAGGATAACTTGTTCCCCGTTCCCGCTTCACCGGAGAAATCCGGAACACGTCATTCGCACCCAATTCAAAACGAATCATTCCGAACTTATATCTCTTCAAAAATGCCGATTCCATGTCGTACCCCAACGTGATCGAATTCAACGAAAGCTCGTTATCCTTCTGCATAAAGCGGGAAGTCGGCCGAGTGTAACCATCTTGATTCTTTATATCCTTATACTTGGCAATATCGCCCGGCTTCTGCCATCTCTCCTTCATCACACGCTTATCAACATTCTCATCGTAAATCTTGGCTCCCTCCACCTTCGTCGCCAAAGTTTGATTGTACACATCTCCCCCGAACTTATACATAAACGAGGCAAACATCGTCCAGTTCTTATACCGCAAATTAAACCCGAAAGAACCTTGCGCATCCGCTTCCGTGTCACCAATAATCACGTTCTCATCTCCACTCCATGTATAAGTAACCGTACCGTCTTTTTTCAGGAACATCTCCTTACCGTTTGCCGGATCAATCCCTAAAGATTTCATACCATAAAGAGCCGTGTTCGAACCACCTTCTTCATACTTGGTAAAGATTTCCGTGGCTGATCTCTTACCGGTTCCTTTTTGTAAATAATAATTATTCACGCGGTCATTATAACGTTTCAAAGCATCTGAAATTGCCAGAATCTCATTCCTGTTATGAGCTAAGTTTCCATACACGGAAAGCCCCCAGTCCCGTGTTCTTATGACGTCATACTTCACATCTAATTCAACCCCCTTGTTCAACACGTTTCCCATATTATCGTGATAAGTATCGAAACCGGAAGACGTGGGGACCGAAACCGTCGTGATCAAATCGGTCGTTTTCTTGTGATACCAGCTACCCGTTACAAACAAACGGTCGCTCATCAATCCCAACTGGAAACCGACATCTATCGTTTGCGTCTTTTCCCAAGTCAAATCCGAATTTCCCAAAGCTTTCATCGAGGCACCAAATCCCGTGCGATACCATTCATCCGTCAAAATCTCGTAAGTCGTTTTAGCCACGTACGGCGGGAAATTCACCTTACCCGTGGCCCCGTATGATGCTCTCAATTTTAAGGTAGACAACACGGCCTGATTCTTCATAAAACCGTAGTTATGAATATTGACACCGGTCCCCGCAGACCAGAAGGGAGCAAACCGTTTATCCGCCCCGAATTCCGAAGAACCGTCCATACGTACCGAAGCATCCAGCAAATACACATCGTTATAACTGTAATTCAGGGTTCCCAGGAAACCGATCAGCCGGGTGGAATTATCGGAACTTACCGGTTTGGAAACAATTTCTTCGGCATAATTCGGAGAACTCAAAGCCCCGGAAGGGAATCCCCGGTAAGAAGCCGAAATGTTATCGGTTTTGGCAGAGCGGGCATTCACCCCCAACAATAAATTGATATGGTGTTTTTCGACAGAACGGTTATAAGACAGGGTTGAACTCAGATCCCAGTAGAACTCATTTCCCCGGCTGGTATTCAATTCGCCGGAAGAAGGATTTTCTGCAGTCTGGGGAGTTGTATTTTTCGAAGACAACGGATCCAGAAAACGTTTCGTATCGGTAATCTTACGCGTCAGGCTGAATTGAGTTTTCCATAACAAACCGGTAGTTATATTCCAGTTGATTCCCAGATTATCGACAAACTCTTCATATTTGGATTTATCGAAATTAGAAAGCGTCGACTCATACAGGGGATTGGGACGTTTTGCATTCTTTCCGTCCCAATTGGGCAGATTTTCCAGATAGTTTCCCTTATCGTCCTTATAAGGATCGTAAGGCTGACAACCGGTATAGTCGGAAAAAGCCCCGTAAGGAGACTCCTGCGAGCGGGTATTGGTATAAGTGACCATATTTTTGAGCTGAAACGAACCGATCCGGTAATCCAGATATACGCCGGCTCCCACCCGGTTCCGGAAAGACTCTTTCATCACCCCGTCTTCATTATTGTAGCTCAATTGTATGCCGAAACGGAAATTATCCGATCCGCCGTCGACGCTCAGGCTGTGTTTGTGATTGAAAGAGGTCTGTAACGGTTTCGATAACCAGTAAGTATCCACCCCTCGGGTAATGGAAGCCAGTTTAGCATAATATTGCTGTTCGGCTCCCAAAGGATTATCTTTAGCCAGATCTTCGAATACTCCGGCCGCCACTTCCGTTTCGAGTTTCTCGCGTGCATTCATCAGGTTATAATCCGACAGATCGGGTACCGTAACATCCCCTGTAAAATTATAGGACACATTCAGCTTACCCATCTGAGGAGCCACCGTCGTAATCACCACCACACCGTTGGCAGCCCTGGAACCATACAGAGCCGTAGCCGCAGCATCTTTCAATATGGTAATACTTTCAATACGGTTAGGATCCATATCGTATAACTGTTCCACACTGATCTGAAAACCATCCATGATGAAGGTCGGTAAGTTGGGATTATCCTTCAGAGCCGATTTCGTCAAAGGATCACGGTCCAATTCCTTTACACCGCTGATACCCGACCTTCCCCGCACATACATTTCGGGCAGCGCATTCGGATCGGACCCCCAATCGTTATTGGTTTGAATACGGAATGAAGGATCGAAAGTCTGTAATGCCTTGATGACATTCGATTTCGAAACGGACATCAATTCATCTTTGGTCACTGTAACCGAATTTCCGGTAAAACTTGTTTTACGGACATTCCCGTACCCGGTCACCACGACTTCTTTCATCTCTTTGATATCCGGTTTAAGCGAAACCAATATTTCCGTTTGCCCTTTTTTCAGGTTTACAAGCCTCGTTTCCATCCCTACAAACGATACCAGTAAAGTAACCGTATCCCTTTCCAGGACTTCCATCGTAAATTTCCCGTGTGAATCAGCGACTACTCCGTAGGATGTCCCCTTCAATAAAACCGTAGCTCCCGGTAAAGCCAGGTTATTTTCATCGGTCACCTTTCCTCTGACCACCTGTACATTCACCCGGGAGTCCTGCCGTTGTTTTTCCGGCCGGATAATAATGACCTCATTCTCCACTTCATAGGTGAGATCCGTATTTTGCAGTAATTGTCCTAGAAAATCTTCGACTTCCGCATCTTTCACATCTATATCTCTTTTGCCATATCTGTTTACTTCCTCTACCCGGTATAAAAAACGGTAACCGGACTTTTCCCGGACCTCTTTTAAAACCTCGTCAATTGTAACCCCCTGCCTTTTTGCAGTAATACGCGTCTGAGAATAAGCTTTTGCCTGGATGGAAAACACCAACACCAGTACCAGTAAAATCCCCGCCTTTTCCAGAGAGAAATTTAACTGCAGCAAAATACTTTTCAGTAAAAAATTTCGCTTTTTTTTCATAATTTTACATGCTTAGTAGTTAATGATAGTAACGACACCCCGTTAATTGCTGAGTTCTTACGGAAGATTATCCCCAATAATCTTCCGTTTTTCGATATATAGAACACATCAATCCAAGAAAGGGATGAATAAAAAAGATACTTTTTTAAGATAATTTTCACATTATTGCCTTTTCCGTTTCAGCCGGAATCCTATCGCCCCTCCCAAGACGAGTAAAGGAATCAGGCCGATAAAAAGACCTTTTATCCATCCGATATCGGCAATATCGAGATAATGGGTATCGTCCGTAGGAGATGGACGGCTATTATCCACCGGGAATTGCTGATAAGTCATATAATGCAACATCTCCATGAATAACCCGAAATTATTCAGTCGGACATCGTCTTTCCGTAAAGCCAGTCCTTCGGTACTGAACCAATCGGCATCCCCGGAAACGATAATACGTTGTTCTTCTCCTCCCAGCTGCCGTTTCAAAGCCAGCATAAGCGTATCCCCGGCATATTCCACGATAGGTACCCCCTGAAATCCGTAGCCTGCATTGAACGACAAAGCCGTAGTACCCGGAAAAGCGACTTGGTATTGCCGGGCTAAAAGCCCTGCACCGACTCCGGTTTGTTGTGCTCCGGATTCAGCGATATCACCGACAATAAAATCTTCCTCCCAGTCGGCCTCCTCATGTTGCAGGATTATTCCTTCCTTAAAGCCGATTCCCAGATTTTTCACCAACCCGTTCATCAATTCTTGTTTACCCGGTTCACCGGTAATGATCAGATTACCTCCTTTAGCTATATATGAATCCAGTAATCCCTGTTCCTGAGGGGACAATCTTTTTTCAGGAGCCGCAATCACCAGAATATCGATATCTTCGGGAATAACCGTCCGGCCGGTCAAATTCAGGGTATCTACATCAAACCCCTGATTCACTAAAGCATTCCGGCCGTTTCTTTGAATCAGTGAATATAATCCACCTTTATCATTCCAATACAAGCTCCGCTCCCCGTGTCCGGTCAGAAAAACTATTCTGGAAGCATCGGTCACCAACCGTTTCAAGGCCACCGTAATCTCTGTTTCCCTGGGGCGGATATCCATGCCGTCGTAAAAACGCAGAAAAGATTTCCGGCCGTTCGCCCGTTCCAGTAGATAAATCATCCGGTTTCCTTCGGAGGTCAGATCGATCTGCCGGTGAATTTCTTCCGGAGACAGAAAAAATTCCGGATCCAGGTCCTCGTCATCACATATTTTCAGCATTTGTTCCCTCAAAGGTAAAGAAGCCGTAGCCCCACGGAAACGGCTATGATCGGTGCTATCATAAAAATAGACATATTTCAAGCGGGTATCGGGTTTAAAACGTAGAAAAGGTTTCAATTCCCGGAGGTTCGACATTTGATTCTCCGGCATCCCTGCCGGAGCACTTTTATCCAATAAATTGACATACATGGTAATAGTCAGCTGATCGTCGATCAGATTCATGACCCGTTGGCCTTCGCGGGTGATGGTATTGTGTTCGGTTTCCGTCGTATCATAATAACACATGAACATCGGTTTCGAAGTCAGGTATCCGATTCCCAGAGCGATACAAACCACTCCCCCGTAACGTGCCCACCGCCACCACCAGGAATAATGCTGCTTGGTCGATTGCAATTTCAAAACAGACAAGGTCAAAAATAATCCGATCACCACCCCAAAGTACACGACATCTTCACTGCATATCAGTCCTGCCGTAAACGTTTTGGCCCGTCCCGACAAAGACAGCCACCAGGTAATCTCCTGTACGACAGGAATATCCTGCCAAAGTCCGCCTACAAAATTCAAGCAGGTAAGTATCACCAGTGTACCGACTGCTGCCACGATCTGGTAAGAAGTCAGGGTAGACATAAAGAGACCGATAGCCGAATAAGCACACAAAACCAGATAAATACCGAGTAACCCGGACAATATCAGCGGAATATCGAGGTTTTTCACAAAAATAAAAGCAAACACCACCTGCAGGAGCAAAATTACCAGCATCAATCCACCGTACAACATCATAGCAAGAAATTTCCCCCCGATAATCTGAAAATTAGTTACCGGCGAAGAATATAATAACTTGATAGAACCGGAACTATATTCCCGGCTCATCAATGCCATTGTCAGTAAAGGAATATACAGATACAGATTATTCAGCACCTTGAAGAACGAACCGCTATCCCCCAACAATAAAATCACTGTCTGGAAAGGAATCTGCCCCCGTCCCAAAGCTTTATTCTGCAATTGATAGCTAAAAGTATCACAAAATGCCATTCCGGCCTGAAAAGCAAAAATGATCAGGATCAGCCAGGCTATCGGTGAATAGAAAAACAAACGAAGTTCTGTCTGTGCTATTCTAAAAATCGTTTTCATTTGAACTTTCTTTTAATCTTAATTTCTTTTTCTTCTGTAGTGAACCACTCCATAAGCCAGGGCCAAAAGACCGGGCAGCAATCCCATGGTTCCGAATTTCAGCCAGGGCATATCCTTCCGTCCCAAATACAATTCGTTGTCACGGGGAGGTATACTGGGGAGCAATACCGGAAATTCATCCCGGGCCAACCAGCGGAAAGATTCGGTAGCCAGAGTGAAATTAGCAGTCTTAACTCCCTGCCGGGCCCGGGTCAGCTCTGCATTACTGATACAATCGGCATCCCCGGCAACTAAAATCCGCTGTTCTTTATCCCCGACCTTACGGTCCAGGGCGACAATGACAGGCAGTACTTTCCCTTCGGCCGGGCCCGGATGATTCAGACCCTTCAAAGCATCTTCTGCATACAACCGGTTCACTTGCCAACTGATGGAATCCCCCACACAGGCAACAGGTGTTATCCCGAAGCCCTTTTTCTGTATTTCCAGACCTGTACAACCAGGTAAAGCAAAACAAAAACCATATTGCCGCATTTTCTGGAAAACCGGGAACTTTTCATCCCCCTCCGGATCCATTCCGGCAATTGTCAAAGAAGGTAAATATCCTTCCCTGGCCTGTAACAGCATCCCATTCCGGAATCTCACCCCAATCAATTCTGCCAACGGATTTATAAATTCCTGCGTACCCGGTTCACCCAGCAAAAACAAATTTCCCCCACGTTCAATATATTCGCAGATCATCCGGAAATCTCCCTCCGGGATCTTACTTCTTACATCGGCTATTACTAAAATATCCACTTCATCCGGAATTCTCTCCTTTCCGGAAAGAGAGAAATCTTCCACATCGAACCCTTGATTGATCAAAGCACTCCGCAAAGACAGCTCAGAGGAAAAAAAACTATAATCCATTTCTCTCTTATTCGTACTATTCCGTTCGCCGTATCCGGTCAGAAAACACAATTTGGGCGGTTTTACCAACAACCTTTTCAGAGCAGCAGTCATCTCCTGCTCACTGGGGAATACATACATATCTTTATACACCCGTAACCAGGTCTTCCGTTCACCGTTCCATTCCACCTGGCGGACAAAATGATTCGATTCTCCGCTCAGATCGATCTTCCGGCGAATCTCTTCCGGCGTCAGAAACATACCGAAATCCAAGCCCTTAGCCTGGCAGATTTTTTCAGCCCTTTCCCGGTCCGACAACCCGGGATACAATTCGTCCAGATATTTATATCCGGCATAATCATAATAATACACATAATCCAGTTTCAAATTCCGCTTAAAGCGGGCATAAGGGCGGAAACGTTCGAAATCCTTTTTATGTGCCGCTGGCAGCCCACTCTCATAATTGGCATCCAATAAATTCACATATGTAGTGATCTTCAGTTCTCCTTTCAATTGCCGGAGTAAATCCTGTGAAAGAACAGAAATAGTATTACTCTGCGTAGCGGTCGTATCCCAATACCAGGTAAGAAAAGGACGTGACGAAACATAACTGAGCACAACGACTCCTACTGCCAATCCCGTTAATTTCAGTATTTTTTTCCTCCCCGGCTGTTTTTCTCTTACCGCCTGTAAACGCCAGACCGAAAGTAAGAGAAAAGCAGCGATCACCACCAAAAAGTAAATTAAGTTTTCCGTATTGATCATGCCGGCGACAAAAAGGCCTACCCTACCGTTCAAAGCCAGCCAATAAGTAATATCCCGGACCAAAGGTATCTCCTGTCCCACTCCGCCGATAAAATTCAAAAAAGATAAAAAAGCCAGAGTTCCGATAGCAGCCACTACCTGATAGGAAGTGAGGCAGGACATAAACAGCCCGATGACAGCATAAGCACAAATCAGCAGATACATACCCAAAAAATTCGAAAAAATCAGCGTACCGTCCATATGCCCGATCGTCAAAGCCCCCAGACCGACATATACTAAAATCACCCCCAGCAAAACGGCACAATAAATCATAACCGACAAGTATTTTCCCAGGATAATCTGGGCACTAGTCACCGGAGAAGAATACAATAGCTTTATAGAGCCGCTGCTGAATTCCCGGCTCATCAGTCCCATGGTCAGCAAAGGAATATAAAAATACAAGTGTTCCAGCATCACCGGGAAAATACCTTTTCCGCTCGTAAACACACTACCCGTCAGAGCCTGAACCTCATATCCTAAAGATTGGCTCTTTATCGCCGGCCAGATCACGTCACAAAACGAAAACCCACATTGTACGGCAAATACCACCAAAATCAACCAGGCTACAGGAGAATAAAAAATAACCCTCAATTCTGTCCGGGCGATTTGGTAAACTATATTGAAATCTTTGAGCCTCATATCATTTACTATTCTTAGATAAACGTGCAAAAATGGTATCCAGCGATTCCCGCTCCAGGCAAATTTCTTCCAATTGCCATCCTTTCTCTACACTCCGGGCAATGACCTGTTGTGTAATACCGGCCGGAGCTGTGAAATATACGCGATACTCCCTGAGGGTCAACGGTTCGACTTCCGAAATGCCATCGATATTTTTCAATTCTTCCGGAGCCGGCGGATTACCGAAAGTCACCAAAAAAGAACAAGGTTCTACATAATTATTAAATTCTTCCATCGTACCCGAAAAAATCATATGACCGTGTTCTATCATTTTGATCTTATCACAGGTGGCCTGTACTTCCGACAAGATATGGGTAGAAAGCATAACTGCCCGTTCAGCAGCGATCTCCTTAATCAGGTGTCTGACCTCTACGATCTGCACCGGATCGAGCCCGTTAGTCGGTTCGTCCAGTACCACAAAGCGCGGATTATGAACGATTGCCTGTGCAATTCCCACCCGTTGCTGATAACCCCCGGACAAATTTCCGATCAACCGCTTTTTAAAATGTGTAATGCCGCATTTAGCTTCGGCCGTATCTACTGCCTGCCGGATTTCCCGGGCGTCCATCAGCCGCAGACGGGCACAATAAGTCAGGTATTCATCAACGGATAATTCCGGATATAAAGGTGGCCGTTGCGGTAAAAAACCGATATACTTCTTGGCCTCTACCGGATCGGTCCTCAAATTGATACCGTTGATAAAAACCTCCCCTTCGGTCTGATTCAAAACCCCACAGATAATATTCATCGTCGTCGATTTACCTGCTCCGTTAGAACCCAATAACCCCAAAATCCCCCTCTGACTGATTTCGAAATTAATGTCTTGAATAGCCCACTGTGTTGCATAACGATGCGATAAGTGCCGGGCTTCTACGATTGTTTCTCCCATAAATAAGCTGATTATTTTAGTTAAGTTAAGACATGAAAAAAGCCGGGTAAGCCGCTTTCTCACCCCCATTCATCATTATATCAGGTAATTGTTATATTATTTGAACTACGACAGTGCGACCGGTCACCAGAAACCGTATATTAGTGGCTTTTTCCAACATCCGCAAAGCGACGGAAAAGTCATCGTACCTCTCCAAATCTCCGGTAAAATGAAAATTTTTGAGTTCCTCGTTTTGATAAAAAACAGAAATATTATACCACCGGGCCAGACTGTTCAAAATATTTTCCAGAGGTTCATCTTCAAAAATAAATTTACCGTCCTTCCAAGCCGAAAAATAGTTTGCATTCACCTCTATTTTGTGAAATCTCCGATGCCGTAAGTCACAGACTGCCTGTTGATCAGGTGCCAGTTCCAAAGCTTCCTTCCCCATCATAACCCTGACTTTTCCACAATTCAGCGTCGTTTTTACCACCTCATCCCCCGAATAAGCCTGCACATTGAACTCTGTCCCCAATACCTCTACTTTCAATTTATCGTATACATTCACGATAAAAGGATGCAAGCTATCTTTTTCCACTTTAAAATAAGCCTCTCCTTTTAAACTGACCTGCCGGGTCTGCCCCGTAAATACGACCGGAAAACGAATTTCCGAATCAGCATTCATCCACACATAGCTCCCATCCGGTAGCCGAACTTCATATTCCCCACCACGGGGTACAACGATCGTATTGTACTTGATTTCGGCCTGTTCTGCGGCCTGTAAATCTTGCAGACAATATTCCGCCAACAGACCGGTATTCTTTACAGTCACCGATTCATCCACCTGAATTTCCTGGTTCAGGGAATCCTGCAAAATAATCTGTTTGCCTTCGTTCGTAATCAGAACTGCTTTCGAAGATCCCGGATGAATGGACTGGACCAATAAGTCTGAAGGCTGCAAACGGCTATACCGGTTATACACCAGTAAAGTCCCGACACCGATCAATAACAGCAGACAGGCTACCACCCGGTAAGGGGTGAAGAAACGGCGTTTTCGTACAGGAACGTCAGCAATCTGTTCCCGAAGTTTATGCCACACTCCGTCTACATCCAATCCGTCCACATATAAATTTCTCTTTTGCAACTCGGTCTGGTTCCTGATTTTTGCATAAAGACGGGCATGCTCCTCTTGTAAGCTCCAAGCTTCCAGTTCTGCCTGCTCTTCAGCGGTGATAATACCTAACCACTGTCTTCTGATCAGATCTGCCATCCGGTATTCTTCCTGATACTCCATTTCATTGTACATTCAAGATTCTGTCCTAAGAACACACAAAGATTGTAAAAGGATGAATGGGAATCATTTTTTTTATTTTTTCCGGAATAAAATATACAACAACACGGGGAAATAACCTTTCAGGGAATTTTTCAACATTTTCAGTGCGTTGTATTTCAGGGTTTTTACAGTAGTAACTGCGATTCCCAATATTTCCGAGATTTCTTTATTTTGCTTTCCCTCGAGAGCCAGCCGCATAATTTTTCCACTTTGTACAGGTAATTCCGCAATTGCATTAGAGATCAAGCGATATGTTTCTTCCTGTATCAGTTGTTCTTGAAAAGAAAGTTGCTTATCAGGCAGTTCGATCTGGGAAAAATCGATCGTTTTCTTTTTATCTCTCAGGTAATTATAACAAAGATTACGCACTGCAACGTAAAGAAAAGTCCTGAAATCCGGTATTTTGTCATATTCCGCCTTTTTTTCCCATAAACGGATAAAAACATCCTGTACAATATCCTCTGCCACTTCCCTGTTAGCGACCAATTTTCCGGCAATCACACACATAGAGGGATAATACTGCCGAAATAATGCCTCAAAAGCACTCAAATTCCCACACTTGATATCTTCAAAAAGGATTTCTTTATTCATTCACGTTGCACAACTTTTACCGACGAAGCTAAAAATAATAATCAATTTCAGACCTCAGGATATTTAAAACCACGGTATCAGCACTGAAAGTCTCCTTAGGATCACTTCCGTAAAACCGAACAAATATAATTACTTTTTTCTTATTGAAAAGCAAAAAATATTCGTTTCTTCAGGCTATTCACATTCCATCACACTGATTACAAACCACTTAACCAAACAAACTTCTATTTATTTTTAAGCGTTCATTCATTTCCCCGACCGTTTCTATCCACCGGATAAATATTGATGCAAAAAGTATATCTTTGCATTCAGATAAAATAACAAAATCGTATGGTATCGAGAAATCTGACCCAGGAGGAAATCACCCGGCTGCAAGCACAAGGCTGCAGTTCGACAGATTGGCAACGTGTAAAAGTTGCTTCCGGATTTAAAACCGATTATATACAAAATGTCCGTTTTTCAGGAGATATCGAACTAGGCATATTCGATTACGAGTTCATTTTAGAGGGAGGACTCCCCAGACATGCCGGTTTGTTCAATGTCACCTTACACAACTGTCGGGTGGGTAATAATGTCCTGATCGAAAATATCCCCAATTATATCGCCAACTACCGGATCGGAGAAAATTGTTTTATACAGAATGCCAATCTGATCGTAACGGAAGGACATTCGTCCTTTGGAAACGGAACTTTAGTGGCTGTATTGAATGAAACCGGAGGACGGGAAGTGCCTATTTTCAATGAATTATCGGCCCATCTGGCTTATATTATCGCCCTATACCGCCATTTCCCTGTCCTGACCGAGCGTCTCAAGGCACTGATCGAACGATATACCGAGCAAGTGTCCTCGACAGAAGGAAAAATCGGTAATCACGTACGAATCATCAACACCGGAACGATCCGTAACGTCTGCATAGGCGATTACACGACCATCGAAGGTACATCCCGTTTGAAAAACGGTTCCATCAACAGTAATGCAGAAGCACCGGTATTTATCGGTCATAATGTGATGGCTGAAGATTTCATTTTTTCTTCGGGCACCTGTATCAACGACGGAGCAGCTTTAGTACGGTGTTTCATCGGGCAAGCCTGTCATTTAGGCCATCTGTTCTCAGCTCATGATTCTCTATTCTTCAGCAATTGCCAGGGAGAAAACGGAGAGGCTTGTGCCGTATTTGCCGGTCCTTATACGGTGACCATGCATAAATCCAGTCTGTTGATCGCCGGTATGTTCTCTTTTCTGAATGCCGGTAGTGGTTCAAACCAAAGCAATCATCTTTATAAATTGGGACCCATCCACCAAGGTATCGTCGAACGCGGTTCGAAAACAACCAGTGATTCTTATATACTCTGGCCGGCGAAAATCGGGGCTTTTTCTTTGATTATGGGGCGACATGTCAGCCATCCGGATACTTCGGACCTGCCTTTTTCCTATCTGATCGAACAAAATAACCAGACTTATCTGGTACCGGCAGTCAATCTAAGGAGTGTCGGTACGATCCGGGATGCTCAGAAATGGCCCAAACGTGACAAACGCAAAGACAGCCATCAACTCGATTATATCAATTTTAACCTGCTCAGTCCCTATACCATTCAGAAAATGCTGAGCGGTATAGAAGTACTCCGCACCCTGCAACAGGTGTCCGGTGAAACTTCGGAAGAATATTCATACCAAAGTGCACACATCAAAAGTAATTCCCTGAAAAAAGGTATCCAATATTATTCCATGGCTATCAACAAATTTCTAGGGAACTCGATCATTAAAAGGCTGGAAAACCTGACATTTCACAACAACGAAGAGATCCGCCAGCGCCTGGCCCCTACCCGGACAGAAGGTAGCGGCGAATGGGTAGACCTTTCCGGTCTGATCGTCCCCCAACAAGGGATCATCCGCCTGATCCGCCGGATAGAAAACGGAGAGATCGAATCTGTCGGACAGATCACGGATACTTTCCGCCAACTTCATGCCGACTATTATCAACTCGAATGGACCTGGGCTTGGGAAGTCATGCAACCCTGGTACCGGGTCACACCTGAAAGTATCACAGCCGGGGATGTGATCCGGATAGTGAATACCTGGAAAGAAGCTGTGGTCAATCTCGATAAAATGCTTTATGAAGATGCGAAAAAAGAATTTTCCATGACAGCTCAAACCGGTTTCGGAGCCGACGGTAATCAAAAACAAAAGAAGATCGATTTCGAACAGGTACGGGGAGCTTTTGAAAATAATCCTTTCGTGGAAACCGTCCAGGAACACATAAAGGCAAAAACCGCTTTAGGTGATGAATTGATCGAACGATTAAAAAATATTTAAAAATAATTGGATATAAACTAAAAATTATACCCGTTGGCGGAATTAATTTAGTGCATACTTAATTCTGCCAATGGGCTTGTTGT
>OGIE01001450.1_pt1 | contig 33124 bp, 27 predicted proteins | sample 1571581 | NCBI WGS metagenome assembly OGIE01 (sample SAMEA2582021, study PRJEB24529) | metagenome | biome: Human gut stool | place: China | collected 2011 | reverse complement strand
TGGCCCTGCTGTGCGCGTTCCATTGAAATCATCTGCTGCACCTGCTGTGCCGTGAATCCCATCTTACCCAGAGCCAGAATATCATTGATAGTCATAAAATCATCCTTTCCACCGGCTGGAGCCGGTTCTTACATCTACGTGTGTAAAAGTCTTATAAATGCCAATGCCGCCGCTGTTTCCTAAGAATATCTCAGCAATTGCAGCGACTTCGGCGGGGGTCTTTGTGCGGACAGGCCGGCGCATTTTGTCAAAGTGGCCTACCCAGATATCGGCAGCCAGCCCATAAAGGTGCTTGCTATGGGGGGCGCTGCCTTTCTGCTGCCGGTTCCAGCTTGCAGTGCGGAATCCGCTGTTGATGTGCACCGCGTCGCCGCATACCTTGCGAATGTTTTCCAGCAGTTCAACAAGTCGAGGGTCAACTGCTACAAAATCCTGCCCATCGCGGCACTGAAACTCTGAAAGTTTAAAATGCTCAGACAGACGGGCATTTCCGTCCACGCTCATAAAATACACGTTTACCATAAATTCACCCCCTTTCTGTTTCTGAAAGCAGAACAGGAGCAGAAAGCCCAGCTGCATATAGGATGCGGTGTTCTGCTCTCAGAAACGCGGGGGCATGGAAAAGGAAAAGCCAGCCGCGCACCCTTCCGGGGTGTTCCTTTTGTGCGGCTCCCCCGCTCCTTAATCATACACCCTTTAATCTTTAATGTCAAGATAGTTTCGGGTTTTGAGCAGCGCGGGGACAGACGAAAAATCGACCTGTCCCAAACATATCATAGGGCGCAATTCAGGGTGAACGGCCTGCAACTGCGCTGCTGCCTGTGGGCTGCTCCCATAATGCTCTCTGCCACTGTGCGGACTTTCACAGATATAGTAGTGCAGTTCATCCATCTGATACGCGTACAATCCAGCAAACGCGAAAAGCGGCGTCATGCCTTTTAAACTGCGCGGACGCACGTTCTCAAGATTATTATACGCGAACTCATTCTGCATTGCCATCCGGTAAAAGTCACCTTTTCCCGCAAGATGCTTCATCAGCGCGGTTTGTTTGCGTCGGTCGCTGATACGGTCGCTATGCGGCATCGCAATAAAAACGCCAGTATCTGTCATGCACCACTCTTTCCCGTTCCTTGACATTTTTGCAACAAGGTCAGTGCATCCCAGCTGTTCAAGAATCGGGCTTGAGATATCAAAGGCGTTTGCAAGCAGCCACATGCGCAAGGGCGGCTTTCCTTCCAGCTCTCTGTTTCCGCACACAGTCACATAAGCATTTAAAAGCGCTTCTCCTTCAGCCTTGCGTTTTGCGATAATTCTTTCAGGAATAAATTCATCAAAAACAAGGTCTGAAAACACACTGCCGTTAAAACCGCGAACGCCTGCAATCGACGGCAGCGCCATACCAACAGCGCGCTTGTTGCCGATGTGCCATTTCTTGCGCCCGTCTTTGTCCTCTTCGTCCGTATATTCAATATCGCCGATTGAATAGGAGATTTTACCAGCCTTTAAAATGCCGATATCGTATCCCACGGATTGCAAAGCATTGAACGGGTTTAAATCCGGGTCAGCGGCGACAGCCTGCAATTCGTTTACGGTGCGGCGCATGTACAAAAAATACTTGTTTTCGTCAAGCATGTATTTCAGCGTGCCGAACGTTTTACCTACTTGACGTTTACCTATGATTATATTGCACCAACAACCCAAAGCGGCGACAGCCGGGATATTCACCCAGCCGTCGCCGGTATACAGGTCAAGCGCAATATCTTTGTTGCGCTTGCTCATAATTTTATACCTCTACTTCGTCCGTGTTTTCGTCGTATGCGTTACGAACGGCAGCCTCAACGGCCTGCGCGGCATCTTCGGCAAAGTAGACACGGTAATTGTCGTAGTATTTGCCGTTCTTGCCTTTGTTGGCGCTGGCGGTGATGAACGTGCTCTTTTCTCCCTCAACCAGCCGCATACCGTACAGGTCGATACCGTACAGACGCAACGTAAAGGTCAGGCAGTTGTCTGCGACCTGCCGCACGTTACGCACAACGGCCTGCAGACTGTGCAGCGTCGCCAATGTGACGCGGGGGCCGTCAGCGGCTTTCTTCGGGGTGGATGCGTTATTCTTTTTTGCGAATGCCATAATAATTCTCCTTTGTTGTCTGTCAGTTTATGTTTCATGTGGAACAATTTACTTTGCGGTGTTGGCTGCAATGGTGCGCAACAGGTCAATAATGGTATCCTGCTTCTGTTCGATAGTCTGCAGATGGGAAATTGCGTCGGTCTGGTTTGTCTTGACCTCTGCCATTTCATCCACAAAATTCTCGAAAAAATCCGTCAACTTTTCGAGAATCTCCTTCAGCTTGTTATTGATGTCCTGCATATGTTCACCCCCTTAGAACATCCAGCGAATAAGGAACTGCAGCCCGGCAGGGGTCGCACGTTCCGGATAAAGCGCGGTCGGCGCTTCCGGGAAGATATCCGCAATGTGATGATTGTATGCCTGCAAGTAAACATTCAGGTCTGCAAGAGACCGCTCCCCAAATGCGTGCGGGTCATACGTGGGGGCGAACGGGAAAGCCTGCCGTGCTGCTTCAACCAGCGCGGGGCGGGGCAGGGGCTGCTGTGCTGCCAGATTCTGCACCGCGTTCGTCAGCTGCCCGGCAGGGTCGAACACCAGTCCAATAACGTTCCCCGCGATATCTTCCCAGATTTCAACCTTCGTGATACTTGCCATGTTAAATCACCCCGTCCATGTCTGCCAGATTCAGCAGATTCCGCATGTCCACAATGTCCGCGCTCTGAACGACCGCGCCGAATTTCGTGCGCTCAAAATCGTACAGCTTGAACGACTGTTCAGGAAACGCCGTTTTGAGACGTTCCAGCAGCTGCGCACGGTTCTGTGCATCGACCACGCAAATGGTCTTGATACCGTCATCAAACTTGCAAATTGCGGTCATGTAATAGCCTGTCAGTTTCATAATATTTTCCTTTCTGTCTGTTGTGTTGAAACCGGTCTGGTTTCTGATTATATTGTAACACATCGGCAGCGCCGATGTGTTAACAAACTATGAACAATTTGTGAAACTATCAAACAGATATATCACATTCCATTAAAAGACAGCGTTCATCCGATACCCTGTATTCGCGGGGGGTCATAACGACCCACGACGCGGAAACTGTGGGTTTTGCAAAGTCGGTGCGGGTACGTATTGGTTCATCATGGTATGCCAGACATTGACCGCCTGCGGGGGATATTAGCAGACCATCCCGCAAGTTGTCAATGCTGCCATCAAGGGCTTTTACACCGGCTTTTTTGTTTACTCCCGCAATGGTGCTTTCAATCGTGCCGTCTGCATCGACACATGCATAGCACTTTGCGTGCAGAAATCGGAACGCTTGCATACCATATCGGTCATGCGGGTGTTCGTCCTCTGCAACGCCAATATAGACTTTGCTGCCGTCTTTCTTTTCAACCACGCAATCACGCAACACGCATTGCTCACGAATAACAGCGTTGTAGTCGTCAATGGCGGGCTGTTTTTCCCCCTCAAGCTTGCAACTGTCGGTGTCCCAGTAGATAACCTTTTCCCAGCCAACGCGCTTTAGCATATCCCACAGCTTGAGACGGGACATTGATGCAGTCCACAAGCCCCACAAAAAAGGAAATTTCTTTTCTTGTGATTTCTGTATGTCGGCATCGTCTTTGCTCTGTAAGTTCATAATCCAGCTCTTGTGCGTGCATTCCAGTGTGTCAGGGTCACAACCGTATTCATCGCGCACCGTTTTCTGCGCACATGCTCCGAAAATGGTGTTGACACAGATTTTCGCAAAAGCATAATCTGGACTGCCTTTCTCTGATTCTTTCACGCGAAACTTTTCGTAAATGGTTTTACGAAAAGAATCTGGCAAGTAGTCCAGCCGAAACGCCACGCACTCCGCTGCTATTATTTTATCGTATGTGTACCCATCAATAAACCGCTGGTAGTCGTTTGAATCGCAATACCAGAAAAGTGCATCGGCCCCCAGCACTCGCCCGTTATCGAGTTCATCAAGGCCCGACACGTTGGGACACTTGCTAAACGAAACACAAGGGTCAGGACATTCAGGCTTGCACCGGGGATTGATAATACAGAGTTTAGCAATCCAGCCATACCCGGCCCTGATAAATTTTTTCAAATCCGATTCCGGCAAATCAGCAGGCAACGTTACCGGTGCACCAGCTGGAAATTTCCAAAGCAGCTGCTGCGACGGGTGCGCACTCTTGAAGTCATAAGAGTTACAATTGATGTAGGTACGACCGGCACGCCAGCGCGTGCCGTGGGTATCACCACCCGCCATGCAGTGATATGCAAGCGCCATCTGTTCACGGTCAAGCTGCAATGCCTTAATAGCTGCCATACAACGCCTATCTGGCATGATTTCTTTGCGTACTGCTTCAATAACCATGCCTGTATTGGTGTAAGGGATTGTAGCCTGATTGTACCCGTGCTCTGCTTTCAAGCGCTCAATTGCTTCGTACAGACCCAACACGTCATTGACACAATACGCGAATTCCGTATCTGTCAAAGGCGTGTCGGGGGTACGATATTCAGTATAATCAAGGTCGCCCGCAAGCTTTGCATGTAAACATCCTTCGGTAGCTCTGGCAAGACTCTTTTGAAACAGCTTGAAACTGTCCCTAAACTCAATACCATTATCAAAGCGCAAATACAAGGGTTTTCGACTTTTCGTGTACAAGCTATCAGCCAGCCCCCAACGCGCCGTTAACAACTGCATAATGTATTGATGCTCATAGCCTAAATTATGCACATACAGCACAAGCCGGTTCTTCTCATTAACTCCCCACTTATCCACCAGAGTTTCAAGCAGTTCTGCCCAGTCCTCAAAGTATCGGGGAACAATGACCTCACCACCAATACAGGTCTGCCAGCTGTAAGCAAAGCCGTCTGTATCGGTGTTTGTGGTCTCAATGTCAAACGTTGCTGTTACGTCCAGATAGCTTGACATGTATTTCCGGCCTTTGGTGCGCTTGACTTTTCGCGGACAAACAAGGCGCGGCACATATTCTTTTAAATATTCACACACCCAAACGCCTTGCGACTTTCTCATTTAGGTTATTCTCCTTATATAGTCTAACAGCGCTTGACCTTTTGTCGTCTGGTCGTCGCGGTCTGCTGCTATAATATCTTCAAGCACATCAGACTTGTTTCCCGTGATTGCGTCATAAATCTTATCACTATCAAAAAGTTTTTCATTTGCTTTGGTAAAAAACTTTTGTACTGCCAAATCCCATTGTTCCGCCGTCCCTTTGAAACCGCGCTGCACTGCGGTCTGATAACGTGCATCTTTGATAGCTCTCACGCCTGTAACGGTGCTACTTTTCATCGTCATAAATTCGCGCAACTGCAAATATTGGTGCTTGAGCGTTGACCTGTCGGCGCTCTCTTTGGGCCGCTCATTAAAACGAGGTTTAATTTTGCCCGGCATCTGGCTTTGTGCGTACTTATACGCACCTGTTTTTGCCGTATTGATAACGTCGCTTTTTTCCAGAGCACGCAAGCGCTGATTTGCGGCCTTTGCGGCCTTGCGAATGACCTTTACAAGCTCCGCGTTTGTAAGCCGGTTCGGGTCTGTTGCGTCCGGACTGTAATATGCCCATGTTTGCGGCGCGTACTTTGGCAAATGTTTAGCGCTTCGTGCCATAGTGGTTTCTCCTTTCCGTTACCCAATACCAGAGTTTTGAGAAAACCCAAACTACTGGCGTTGACACTACGATTGCACAAAACAAGCAAAGACTTCCATAAAGGAACATCAAAATAATATCGTGAATCACTGCCATACACGCATACTCATAAAACAAAGCCATAAACATTACTGAAACACCTCTATTCTAAATCCGTCCATGGTTTCCATCAACACACAATCTGCCGCCCCCGCAAGGCTTGTGCGAATGCAGTCATAGAGCTTGCGGATTTCGCGGGGGTCTGCATAGACACAGCTTGACGCATACCACGCCCCTTTATTGCTCTGATACACGTAAATATGACATACTTTAAATGCCGCCTTTTTTCTTGTGGTCATACTTGTTATATCTCCCTTCATTATGCTGTAAATGCCTTAACGCATTTCGGTACTCAACAAAGCCTTTATCAGATGCATACACGGTCAAAACGTCGTGCTTTTCATCGTACCGGGCCGAACGGATTTTAATATTCTGCCCGATATCGCCCAAACGGCTAAAATAGTCGTTCAGGACTTCCGAACCGCCCCACAGCACACGGCAACGGGTCAGGTGGTCGGATGTGCCTAAAGTAAATTTGTAATAGTCTTTCAATGTCATACAATCTTCACCTCTTCTGTGTCTCCGGTTTTAATGTTGCGGCGCTTGTACCCGACACGCCAGCCAAAGCCGTCATACGATTTCAGAAACATCCAGTATTCAAAGCGTCCATATACTACATGATGCTCTTCGTTCAAGAATCGAATGTACTCAACTGGCAGTTTAACTATTTTCATCTTGTACACGCTCCTTTCTATGCTTATTATACCACAAATGGCGTGCACATATGTTAACAAACTGTGAACATTTTGCATCATCGCTTTACTGTCCTAAAGTACCGGAACCGATTTTGCACGTTCGGCATTGTGCACAAAATTCACGGTGATATTGGGGGAATTTTCGGCGCGCTTTAGCACTTTAAAGCGGTAATGTAAAGGGATACGACTTATAAAATACTTTATTTTATAGATGTCAATATATTGCGTGATATATAAAATATTCTATTTGTTGACAATATGTTGCTACTGTGTTATAAATATATTATCAATATGCATAACGATAATAATTTAGAAGGAGAACAGCATATATGCGATAGTATAATAAGTGAACGATTCATTAAATAAAGACACGAATACTGACAGTTATAGAGCAGTTAATGACAATTCTTATGCCTATGATTTTTTATCGGCAGTCCACAATAATCCCAATCTTGCATTACAGTATGATAAATTTAAAAGAAGCAGCTTTTTTAATAAGGTTTGGGCTGATAGATTTAATGATTATATCAGCAAAAAAAAGACGCTTCCATTGTTGTATGATCCATTTTTTAAAAAGCTTTTCAATGGAGATGAACACAGAGAGAGACTATCAAGACTTGTGAGCAGCATCATAGGACAAAAAGTTACGGTTATTGATATACTACCATCTGAAAGTTCATGTTTTGAAGATTCATTTATAATAATGGATATGATAGTACGGCTGTCGGATGGAAGTATTGCCAATATTGAAGTTCAGAAAATAGCGGCATTATTTCCAGGGGAAAGGCTTAGCTGCTACTCGGCAGATGCAATTATGAGACAATATCACAGACTATCATCTTCATCAGCGTTAGCACAATATAATAGTAGTATACATGATAATACAATGAATGAGAATGTTCAGACGATAGAACATAAGACATTTTCTTACAAGGATATGAAAAATGTGCATACTATTGTATTGTTTGAAAACAGCAATTCTAATCTTATAAGTCCAATAGATTCCAGGTTATATTTTCATGTTGGAACAACACGTTTCAATACTCAGATAGATTTCCCATTATTACAGCACTTTCATATGATTAGTCTTGACACATTTAGAAAATACAGATATTCTGATATTATAAAAGGAAACGTTAATATTACGGAATACGATTATGATGAAAGCATGTATGGTACACCATTGACTTCTGATATGCTTCGTGATAGACTGGCATATCTTTCACTTTTTGTGACAGAATCAGTGGAGGATGCATTAGCTATCCAGAAAGTATTTCCAGAATTATCGCAGATATTTGATGAGATGAACGAATATCTTGCAAAACCAGAGGAGGTGCTAAGTATGTTTTCAGAGGCATTGAGAATACTTAATCACAATACGGCAGTACTTATGGTGGATGAATATAGAAAAAAATATCAGGAGATGGAAAATAATCTGAAGAAGGAAATCCAGGAAAAACAAAAGATACTAGACAGCCAGAAGGAACAATTAGACAGCCAGAAGGAACAATTAGACAGCCAGAAGGAGCAGTTAGATAGCCAGAAGGAGCAGTTAGATAGCCAGAAGGAGCAGTTAGATAGCCAGAAGGAACAGCTAGATATTCAGAAGGAACAGTTTAGTATAAAAAAGGAACAATATGAAGAACAACATTCAAAAGATTTAGAAAGAATAGCTGAACTTGAAGCAATGCTAAAGGAAAAGTAAAGAAATAGATTAAGCTCAAGCAATGTATTGCTTTAATAAAGGTGAGATACAGATTAAAGCTGAGAATTAAGTAAGCGGATAGATATGTACAGTTAATGATGACTTTACATACTATCCGCTTATATTGTGTAGGATTGTGGCATAATTATATGTAGTTAAGTTTGGCAGGTGTTAAATAAAGTGGTCAGTTATTGACAAATCCTTTCATTGTGATAATATTTGAAAGTGAGTAAATATGTGATTGAAAGCACCGGAAGAGCATAGCCGGTGCAGGAATGAGGTTTTAAGATGGCTAATACAACAACTTATAATCCCAAGTCTATCGAGCCAAAGTGGCAGAAGTATTGGGCAGAACATGAAACATTTAAAACAGATGTATGGGACTTTTCAAAGCCAAAGTACTATGCACTTGATATGTTCCCTTATCCATCAGGTGTAGGTCTTCACGCAGGACACCCAGAAGGATATACAGCTACAGATATCACTTCACGTATGAAGAGAATGCAGGGATATAATGTACTTCATCCAATGGGATATGATTCATTTGGTCTTCCAGCTGAACAGTATGCTGTAAAGACAGGTAACAATCCTAATGGATTTACAGAAAAGAATATAGAAACATTCACTAAGCAGCTTAAGGAGCTTGGTTTTGATTATGACTGGAGCAAGACTTTAGCAACAAGTGATCCTAAGTTCTATAAGTGGACACAGTGGATATTCAAGCAGTTATATCTTGATGGTTATGCTAAGTATATAGACATGCCAGTGAACTGGTGTGAAGAACTTGGTACAGTTCTTTCAAACGATGAAGTTATTGATGGTAAGTCAGAACGTGGTGGATACCCTGTTGTAAGAAAGAACATGAAGCAGTGGGTTATCGATCAGGTAGCATTTGCAGACAAGTTACTTGAAGGACTTGAACATATCGACTGGCCAGAATCAACTAAGGAAATGCAGAGACACTGGATAGGCAAGTCAGAAGGTGTAGAGGTTGACTTTAAGATTGATGGTGGTGGAGATTTCTCTATCTTTACTACTTGTATTGAAACTATATATGGTATTACATTTATGGTACTTGCACCAGATGGAGATATCGTTAAGGAGCTGATGCCAAGAATCCAGAACAAGGAAGAGGTTGAAGCTTATATAGCAGAGACAATCAAGAAGAATGATATGGATAGAACAGAGCTTAACAAGACTAAGTCAGGCTGCGTTCTTGAAGGAATATATGCAATTAACCCGGTAAATGGCAAGAAAGTTCCTATATACATAGGTGATTTCGTTCTTGCCAACTATGGTACTGGTGCTGTTATGGCAGTTCCAAGCCACGACCAGAGAGATTTTGAGTACTCAGAGGCACATAATATTCCTAGAATACAGGTTATTGATGGCGCTGATGTATCAGAAAAGGCATTTGAAAAGTATGATTACCTTGGCAAGGGCTGCAAGCTTATCAACTCAGAGGAATTCACAGGCCTTACAGTAGAAGAAGCTAAGGAAGCTATTACTCAGAAGCTTGAAAAGATGGGAGTAGCAAGAAGAAAGGCTAACTATCACTTCAGAGAGTGGATATTTGCAAGACAGAGATACTGGGGTGAGCCAGTGCCTATCGTATATCTTGAAGATGGACAGATTCATGTCCTTGATGACGACGAACTTCCACTTATCTTACCAGAGCTTGAAGACTACAAAGGTAAGAATGGACAGGCACCTCTTGAAAATGCTACAGAATGGAAGAAGTATGAGCATAACGGACTTAAGGGTAAGAGAGAAACTTCAACAATGCCAGGTTCGGCAGGTTCAAGCTGGTATTATATGAGATATATTGACCCAGATAACGATAAGGAGCTTTGTGACCCGGAACTTCTTAAACACTGGCTTCCAGTAGATCTTTATATCGGTGGACCAGAGCATGCAGTTGGACATCTTATGTATTCAAGAATATGGAACAGATATCTATATGATAAAGGCATATCACCAGTTGCTGAGCCATTCCAGAAGTTAGTCCACCAGGGTATGATTCTTGGTTCAAACGGTATCAAGATGGGTAAGAGATTCCCAGAATACGTTATTAACCCAAGTGATATCATAAACGAGTATGGTGCTGATACTTTAAGACTTTACGAAATGTTCATGGGTCCTCTTGAAGCTTCTAAGCCATGGAGCCAGCAGGGTGTTGAAGGTGCAAGAAGATTTATCGGTAAGGTATGGAACTTCTTTACAACTGAAGGTAATGTTGTTGATGAGGATGTTAAGGAACTTGAAAAGGTATATAACCAGACAGTTAAGAAGGTTACAGATGACTTTGAAAAGCTTGGCTTTAACACAGCTATCAGCCAGATGATGATATTTATGAATGCTGCAACTAAGCTTGGCAAGTGTTCAAGAGAATACGCTGAAGGATTCATAAAGATGTTCTCATGTATATGTCCACACGCTGGTGAAGAAATGTGGAGTGTATTAGGACATGATGATACTATAGCATATGAAAGCTGGCCAGCATATGATGAAGAGGCCTGCAAGGAGGATACTGTAGAGATAGGCGTGCAGGTTAATGGTAAGGTTAAGGGAACTATTTCTATTGCAGTTGATGAAGCTAAGGAATCAGTTCTTGAAAAGGCTAAGAAAGCAGTAGAAGGCAAGATTACAGGTAACATAATTAAGGAAATCTATGTACCTGGTAAGATTGTTAATATTGTGGCAAAATAAATTGTATTAAACATAGTTGATTTATTACTGAATTATATTTTAAGGCATATGGGAAATTTTGATATATATTCTTCTTACTGGACAGACCAGTAAGGAGGATACATATCATTTCCCATATGCTTTTTTTAATGTTGAATTATGTCGTATTAAAATGTTAATTGTACCTTTTTGTATGTAAGTTATACCCTATATAAAACAAATGCTGATAATAGTGTTAAATTAATCAAAGAAGAAATCGTAGAGATATGTTTCTATCATATTATGAAAGGAGAAGTTATATGGAAGCAAAAATCAATAAACAAGTTGCAAGCATTGCAAAGAAAATTCGGTGGATGAATATGGAGAAATTAATACATATGCAGAGATATTATAAGACAATTGCTATTATGCTTATATGTTCGTTATTATTAACAGGGTGTACTACTAGAAATAGCGGACAAGAAGATGATACCGAAGTTAAGACCAGCTATGAATTTAATGCTGATAAGTCGCAGGTATCAGAAAAGTCAAGGAGTGCATATAGTGAAAACGGATATTATTATTTAATGAATGGAATTTTATGGTTTTATGATATTAATAATAATATTGCAACAGTGGTTTGCAGTAATGCTAATTGTGAACATAAAGATGAAAACTGTAATGCATATTTGCTGGATGAACATAATTATGATCCATTAGATCTTGCAGGAGTAACTGTTAAGGGGCTAGGCAATCAATTATGGTATATTGATGGATATATATACATTATTGAACGTGATGAAAGTGGAGATTATCTTGTTCAGTATGATCAGGCTTTTTTTAATCGTAAAAAAATATGCAAGATTACTGAGGATGGGGAAGTACTTGGCATGCCAAGTGTGAATGTGGAAGGAACAATGGCAATATATGATGGGTATTTATACTATTTCTCGGTAAAGCCTGTAAATGCGAATGAATTAGCAGATAATGATTATCATACGACAGTTTATTGTAAAAGAATTTCAATTGATGGGAAGTCTGCTTCAGAAACTTTAGGTTCATTTCAATTTGCGATGGATTATGATCTTTTTGGTTCAGGTTCGGGCGGAAAAGTATGTGTTAGTGAAAATGGAATATTTTATGTTGCTGGATATATAAGCAGATGGGTGTCAAAACAGAAAATTCTTAAATATAAAGTGTATGAATATAATCTGGAAACTCACGAATTTTTAACATTGGTAGATAATACATCTAATGAAAATGTTGATTTGCTTGGTGAAGCGACAGGAGAAGCAAGGTCTGTACAAAGTGGTATATGCTGTGCATATGGAGATTCCCTGTATATTGTTGGAAATTGTGGAACTGAAATTTATCGTATAAATGAGAGTGGAATTACAAGCATATATAGTGAATCATCGTGTAAATCAATTTACTCACTTGTTGCATATGATGGCTATATTTATTGTATGGAATCATTTGAAGGATCTATCAGATTAGTCAGAATGAATATGGAAGGGAAAATAAGTGGTCAGTATGTATTTGATTGTGGTAATAAGCAAAATCCTACAAGCTTAGTTATATATGGAGTAGACCAATATAATATTCTTCTTAGAATTAGAGAACAGGATGTCGAAGGATTTGTTGATAAAAACGTAAAACCTATACACGGAAATGGAGACATTGCTACATATGCAGTTTTATGTATGGCACTTAATGATGATTTGAATGGAAATATTCAAGTGATTAGCAGTTATGGTAATTAGTTTCAAGGCGGGTGCTATTTATGTATCCGCCTTAAGCTTAAATAAGAGGGGGTATATATGGAGTTATTAAGAGTATTTAATAAGAAACGATTATGTATTTTTGGATTAATGATTATATTAAATGCGGTATTATTCATTATGGGGAACAAAATTAATGAACAGGAGATTATTTATAGGGATCTGGTTAATAGCTATAATGACAATATAAGCATTACAGAGATGTCTAAAAATTATTTACAAGAAAATCCACAAGTCAGTGATGAAGATTTTAAAGAGGCAAGAAAAATATTTTTAGAACGTCTTGATTATGTGAAGAATTATAAGGAGAGAACACAAAACAGTATAGATAAAATAAAAGATGTTCAAAAAAGTTCATTATTTTCTCAAAAAAACAGCAGGTCATATCTGGAATTAATAAAGTCAAAAAATGATTTGACAAAAGCATTGGGATATGAAGTGAAATTAGATAATGATTTATGGCTTATGAAGATTAAAGACTATAAATATATTTATTGGTTTACAGGTATCGGTTGTTTAGTTGTTATATTCAGCTTTTTTAATGAAAAAGAAAATGGTGGGATGATAATTTATGCTTCCAGAAATGGAAGATTGAAGTTATTGATAAAGAGAATATTTATATTGCTGATGTTTATGTTTACATTTGTAATTGTTAATTATGGTGTTATATCAGGTATAGCATTGTTTAGATATGGTGGTATAGAAAATGTATTTAATAGCGCGGCATCATCTTTGGAGTTACAGTTATGTTCATATGGCGCAAATAGAATGTTGTATTTGTTGATTGTGTGTATTCAGAATACAGTTGCTTTTTTTGCTTGGGCTGTTATGATGTGGGGCATATTAAACCTGTTTAAAAATAAGAATGTTGGAATAGTGGCTGTTATTATAATTAACCTCATTGAAATGTTATTATATAGATTAATTGATGTTAAAAGTATTTATAGATTTCTTAGATATTTTAATTTGTATAATATATTTGAGGGGAATAATATATGGTTTAAGAATGATAACTGGGGATATAATTCATTTATTATGGATTCAAAGGAATCACAATATATAATAAGCGGTATTATTATATTTGCAGGCTGCATTTTATTAATATATACATATATTAAAAAACATCCTTGTGATTCTACAGGTATTATAGAGAAGGTAGTGGAGAAGCTGATGTGTCGTATAAGGTATATAGAATCAAAGCTGCCGGTTTTTTATTTTGAATTAAAGAAAGTTATATTATATCAGAAAACTATAATTGTTATGGTTTTCATAGCAATAATACTTTTAAATATTAATTATGGAACAAGACTTAAATATGACATAAAGAATAGTGCGATGTATTCATTTTGTGAAGAACATAAAATGGATTCAACAGACGAGCTTAAGAATTGTAAAGAACAGTTAGAAATAGAAAATACTGATACAGATAGTTCGGATTTTAATAAAAAGTTTAATGAGGAATTAACACAAGAAAAAATAAATTATTTGCAGTACATAATTGATAAAAAGGAAAATGGTTTTAATGTATCGACGGTAAGCCAGTATAAGTATGAAAGTCCATTTTTTAAAAGACAGTTCTTTAATCAGGAAATAATAGCATTATTATTGACTGTTTTAGGATTATATCTTAATGCGGGTCTGATTTCATTTGAAAAAAAGAATAATATGATTATGAATATAAGAGCCTGTAAGGAAAGAAAAAGGTGGCTTATAAAAAAGGCTGTAATTAATTGTGTAATACTTTCTGGTATCGTGTGTCTGGTATATATCTGCTATTATAATAAATTATTTAATATATATGAGATAAATGACTTAAGTGTAGGAATACATAGTATACAGGCATTTTCAGATTATCCATTTAATGTTTCGATATTGGGAGTGGTTGTGCTGGATATTTTATATAAAATTGTATTAATTAATTCAGTAGCAGTTTTTAGTTATGTAACAACAGGATTGTTTAGTTATCAGGTGAGTTTTTTAGTCAGTCTGATTGTTCTTATTCCATCAATATTGGATTTAATAGGCATAAAATTATTTTCGTATTTATCAGTTATTAAGCTTATTTCATTTTTTTATTATTGGAAAGCTTCATACATTGTTGTAATGTTTGGTGGAGTATTAACATTGATGATAATTGCTATAATGGTTATTGTTTATGTATTAGGAGGGGAATATGGAATTAATTCTAAATAATTTAAAAAAAACATATGGAACAGTACAGGCACTTAAAGGGATTAGTTATACATTTAAGCCAGGCATATATGGAATATTGGGGGCTAATGGAGCAGGTAAGTCTACGATGATAAATCTGATTACGGATAATGTGTCAAGAGATAAGAAAAATGGTGGAAGTATTTTATATAATGAGTGCGACGGCTTTGAAAAACAAGGAGAAAGTGTACAAGGGACAGATATTCTTAAATTAGGTAAAAGTTTTAGAGCAATTGTAGGATATATGCCACAGCAACAGGGGTTTTATGAAGATTTTTCCCCAAGAGCATTTCTTAAGTATATGGCAGAGATTAAAGGAATAAAGAAAATAAACACGATTGATGAAAATGGAAATGCTGTAATTAAAACAGTTAAGCAGCAGATAGATGAACTTATTGAAATAGTTAATTTAACCAATGTGGCAGATAAGAAAATAGGCGGCTTTTCTGGTGGTATGAAACAAAGGGTACTTCTTGCACAGGCGCTTCTGGGTGATCCAAAGATACTTATACTTGATGAACCAACAGCAGGGCTTGACCCTAAGGAAAGGATAAATATTAGAAATTACATAGCAGAGTTAAGTAAGGATAAAATTATACTTTTTGCAACACACGTCGTAAGTGATATAGAATGTATTGCAGATTGTGTATTGCTGCTAAAAAAGGGTGAGATAATTGCGCAGGGCACACCAATTGAACTTATAGAAGCAATGTCAGGAAAGGTTGGAGAGATAAAATGCTGTATTGATGAAGTTGAAATGCTTCAAAATAAATATAAGATAGGCAATATAAGGCAAAGAAAAGAGGGGCTTGCTCTTAGAATAGTGGGTGATGAATTACCAGAGGAAGCAGTTATTACAGACAGTGATATTGATTTAGAAGATGTATATTTATACTATTTTGAGTAGGGTGAGGTGAGTGAATATAAATATCAATAAATTTATTGAAAATAATACACACATTGATAAAGATGAAAAAGCAATAGTAAAATTTGGAATAGATATGATGATATCAACAATTATGGCATTTATAACAGCTATTATAATATCAGCCGTTCTAGGAATGTTAAAAGAAGGTATTATATTTCTAATTTCAATTATTGTGTTGAGACAATATGCTGGAGGTTATCATACGAATAGTCAGAGGTCGTGTGTAGTTTTATCGTGTGTAATATACTCAGCAGGATTAATGGTCATTAAAAGCTATAAAATATATAATGGTGTTCAAATAGCAATTTGTATTGTTTCAGTACTTATAATATATTTTTTAGCACCTGTTGATAATGCTAATAATGAATTAACAAAATCAGAGAGAAAATATCTTCGTAATAAAGTGAGAATTTTTTTGAGTAGTGAAGTAGTAATATTTGTGCTATTATTAATTAAAGCTAATGAATATTGGAGTGGAATAATTGCAATTTCAATGATGATTGTTGCAATTTTAGTATTGGCTGGGTTTATTGAAAATAGGATTAGGGGATAAAAAAGAATGATTTATCAGATAGGCATATGTGATGATGAGAATTCAACGTGTTCAGAATTAGAAAATATTTTAATTGATTATTTTAAGGTATCAGGTCTGAATGTTCAGGTAAATGTATGGAATTGTGCAGAAGATTTTATGAGAGATGTTCCTTTAAAAGTAAAAGTGGATTTATTATTTCTTGATATAGAGTTGCCGAATTATAATGGAATTTATGTAGGAGAATATATACGCAATGATATAAATAATTATGCTATGCACATAATATATGTTTCATCAAAAACTAATTATGCAATGGAATTGTTTAAAATTCATCCATATGATTTTATAATTAAACCTATTGATAAAGAAAAGGTTATTAATAATGTTTCAAAGTTATTGGAATTGGATGAACAAGACAATAATTATTTTGTGTATGAATACAATAGAATAAAAAATAAAATTCATTATGGAGATATTGTGTATTTTGAAAGCGACAGAAAGCATATAAAAATAATATGTAGTGATGGAACAGAGAGAATATTTGTTGGGAAGTTAGTAGAACTTATAGACAAGCTTCCGTTTAATTATGTTATGGTTGCACAGTCGTTCATAATTAATGTAAGGCATATAAGAATGTTTAAAAAGGATTCTTGTATAATGGATAATGGGGATTGTATCAATATTGGAAGAAAATACAAAGATGCTTTTAATATAAAAATGATAGAATATAACAAACGTGGAGGTAATGGATGATGCAATTAGAGGATGTTGTTGTATCTGGAGTTACTGAATTTGTGAGAATATATATTATTTTGGAATATTTTAAAATATTTTTAAATGTACATTCTTTAAGACGAAATATTATAAGTTGTGTTATTACATATATTATTACATTATTAAGTTATCTGGTGTTTCATAATGTTTTGGTTAATTTAATAGTTACAGTTGCAGGAATAATATTTTTATCTGGTAGTTTTAGAGGAAAGTTCCAGAAAAAATTATTATTAAGTATAATGCTTTATGCAATTATGTTTGTAATAGATTTGTTAGCTTCTTTTTTATTATATGAAGCACCGGATTCTAATAATTATGATATTGTCAGTTCATTTATTTCTGTATTGTTTTTTTATATAGTTGTAATAGGCATTAAAAATGCTTTTAAGGGAAAAGGCAGCATTGATTTGTCAGGACAATGGTATTTATTGTTATATTCGGCATTATTAAGTATTGCAGTATTGTATGTTGTATATAAGGATATGGTGGTTTCAAGAATTGCGGTGCTTACAATCAGTATTATTATATTGAGCTTTAATTTGATGTTATATATTTTTTATATGTCTATGCTTGACCGTTTTCTATATGAAAGAGAAAATCTTGAATTAAAACAGCAGATGAATATATACGAGAGTCAGATAAGAAGTGATATTGAAAACAATAGAAAAATCAGGACGATAAAGCATGATATGAAACACCATATAAGAGAAATAAATGATTTGCTTATGAAGGATAAAATTCAGCAGGCAAAAGATTATTTGCATCAGATAAGTGATGAGATTATAAATGCACAAAATATATATAATACAGGTAATGAAGCCTTCGATGGAATTCTAAATTTTTATGCTGAAAAATATATGAATAAGTCCCTTGAACTGGCTGTGTCAGTTGCAATACCAGAAAATCTTGAAATAAACATATATGATGTAAATATTATACTTGGTAATCTGCTTGATAATGCATTGGAAAATGCATTGGATAATTCAAAAGTAAGTATGGATATTAAATATACTGTGGGAATGATACATATTTCTATGTCCAATTTATATGATGGCAGTATAAACAAGATTGATGGACATATCATAAGTAAAAAGGATGATAAGGATAATCATGGCTATGGTCTGGATAGTATAAAAAGAATCGTTGATAAATATGATGGCTCAATGATTAAATCATATAAAAACGGGAAATTTGAAGTTGATATTATTATATATTTGGAATAATGAAAATAAGCAGATAAGTGATATTAAACATTGAATACAGAGTATATCAGACGATAAGCCGAGGGCACTGCCCCTGTGCCACCACCCTCGGCTTATTGTCGTTCGTATGTCATTTTTATAAGAAAGTAATAGAGAATCTACATTTCAAGGTATCCAATATCACCCTTCTGGCGGATTGCTCCCAGGCACAATCTGCTTATATATAAGCTCGCAATCCTGTCTTGTAAACTTTATTCCTGCCTGCTTAGCCTTCTGGCTTAATGCAAATATAAGCGGAACGATTTCTTCTTTATTCTTACCTTTGGAAAGAGTTTTGAATTCATTTAAAAGTAGTTGTTTGCGAAAATCATTTTCTGACATATAAATCTCCATTTCTGATTGAGAATAATAATTACAAATATAAATATGTAATACAGAAGTCATTTATAACAGTTAATTATTATTGGAACTTCCATAATTATTGCCATCATTAAAGTCCAGCTTATCAAGCTGTTTAATATATTCATTGTACATATCCTTCTGCGAAGAATTAAGTATATTATTAATGCTTATATTGTTAAATTCACCAGAGCCAGTGTTATTATTAAAATTATTAAATTCAGAATTATCATTAGAATTATTATTGTTAAATTCATTAGAACTGGCATTGTTAAACATATCCATCATACCAAACATATCAGACATTTTGGAAAAGTTCCGATAAGTGTTTATTAACTGCTCAATGTTGTCGGGGCAGTAAGCCAGAATGGTTTTCATAATAGCTTCATTATTAAGTATATCATTAAGGGAAGTGTTAGCATTTATTCCTGAACTATTACTACATGTTTTAAATGTGTTACAGCTATAGGGAGAGTTGTAGAAGCTTAATGTGTGTTTTAATTCATTTGCCCTTATAAGCATAGAGAGCTTTTTTTGCATACCGTATTCCATAAAAGGAATGAGGGCTTTAAATAATTGAAGGTAGCCGGGTAGTGTAAGAATATCAAATTCAGTAACAGGTAATTGTTTCGCCATTCAATCCTCGATTCCTGCGACAAACGCAATATATAATGTGTGTCTAATAGACTTGTTTTAGTATATTCATAAAATTACCAAGATATGAGGCTGTATCCGTAGAATTTAAAATGACGGAATACAGCCTCATTCTGCAACTGTATATAAAATGTTATGTTTTATAGCAGTTATTAGCAGATATAATCATTGCTGGGGGCATCCGCTATTAGCAGCCACAGCCGTTATTGCATCCGCAGCCACTATTGCATCCACATCCACCAAAGCCTAATGCATTGCCGCAGTCACCGCAGCCTCCACATAAGAGAAGAAGGCAGATAAGCCAGATACAGTTATTGTTTCCACAGCCGCCACATCCACCGCAGCCGTTATTGCATCCGCAGCCATTGTTATCAAAAAGAAGTAAGAGAATAATAAGCCAGATGCAGTTGTTTCCACCACAACCACAATCTCCACATCCGTTGCATCCTCCGCAGTTTGTTGCTGCTAAATCACTCATAAAAAATCCTCCGATTAAAACATTTACAATACAATAATATGAATGCAGGCTTGTTAGTGTTACTTATTTTTTTTGAAATATTGCAATATTTATAAAATTATTATATCATCAAGGGGTATGTGTGTTCAGACTATACAGATACATAGATAGGAGCGTAAGGATATGAAAGTATCAGTTATTATTCCTTCACTGAATCCGGATGACAAGCTGGTTACAGTAGTGGATTCACTTGTAAAGAAGGGATTCAAGGATATAATATTAGTTAATGACGGAAGTGACAAGAGTCATATGTGGCCTTTTGAAAAAGTGGGTACGTATGATGAATGCACAATTCTTACTCATGAAGTTAATAGAGGAAAAGGAAGAGCTTTAAAAACTGCCTTTGAATATTGTATAAAAAACAGGGAAGGTTATATTGGAGTAGTTACAGTAGATGGTGATAACCAGCATCAGGCTGACGATATAATGAACTGTTGTGAAGCTATGGCCTCGCAGGATAAGGTTGTACTTGGAGTAAGAACATTTGATGGAGATGATGTTCCTTTTAAAAGCCGGTTTGGCAATAACCTTACAAGCTTTGTGTTTAAAGCTATATGTGGACTGGCTATATCGGATACACAGACAGGATTAAGAGCCATACCTTATAAGTTTCTACAGACCTTTTGTGATATTGAAGGGGAACGTTTTGAATATGAAACAAGAATGCTTCTGGAGTTTAAGAGGTCATCGATACCTTATATGGAGGTGCCCATTAAGACTGTTTACATAGAAGAAAATGCATCTACGCATTTCAATCCAGTTAAGGATTCAATAAAAATATATAAGGTCATATTCAGATATACTTTTTCGGCAACAGCGTTAAAGTATGTGCTAAGCTCACTTGCATCGTGGGTTATAGATAATTTAATATTTAATTTACTTGATATTTTTCTTGTTATGTTTACAATATCATTAAGGCTGCTGTTCAGCACAGTTGTGGCAAGAATAATATCATCTGTATTTAATTTTACAATGAACAGAAAACATGTATTTAAGTCAGATAAAGATGTTAAGGCAGCAGCAGTAAGATATTATATACTGTGGTTCTGCCAGATGGCAGTATCATATCTTTTCGTCTTTTTGTTTACTAAAATGCTTATGCTTGGTACTACAGCAGTAGGTATAACCAAGATAATTGTAGACGTTGTTTTGTTCGTTGTGAGCTACAATATACAGAAAAGATGGGTATTTAAATAAATTTTGTTAGAATGAGGAAAATGATGAAAAAGAATGTATTAAAATGGTTAGGCCGGGTTGGGGCCACTTTGCTTACGACAATAGTGATTCTTGTTGTCGGTCTGTATGGTGTTATGGCTATGCTTGCATGGGGTCCATCAAAGGTTGCAAAGAAACAGTTTATTATGTCACTACAGGAGACAGGAGAGCTTGGTTTTATGGCTAACTGGTTCTGCTCACAGGAAGAAATCGACAAGATAAAAGAAGAGAATTCGGTTAAAGATACAACAGATATAACAGATTCAAGCCTTGTTGTAATAGGCAATTCTGAAACAAGTGATGAAGAGGATCTTTATGTGGTTGATATAAAGGCAGAAGCTTACAGTGGAAAGCTTATGGTTATAAAGGATCCATCAAGACTTTTTGTTGGTACTGTTCCAGAGTTTAAGCTTGAAAAGGGCTGGACAGTTTCAGAGATAGCACAAAGATATGATGCAGTTGCAGGTATCAATGGTGGAGAGTTCGTAGATTCAACACCACAGACAGCGATGCCTATAGGACTTGTTATGGTTGATGGCAATGTCTTAAAAGGAACTGCCGGTGAAATGTATCATGTTACTGGAATAACATTTGATAACAAGCTTGTTATGGGTAATATGACAGCTGCAAAGGCACAGGAGCTTGGAATAAGAGATTGTGTCAATGTAAGCAGTGATATAGGTCCATTTCTGATTATTAATGGAGAAGCTCAGGATGTTGATGGTGTTGGTGGTGGACTGAATCCACGTACAGCTATAGGACAGAGAGCTGATGGTGCCATTCTTCTTCTTGTAGTCGATGGAAGACAAGTTACAAGTCTTGGAGCTTCATTCTCTGATCTCCAGGATATAATGCTTCAATATGGGGCGGTAAATGCATCTGCTATGGATGGAGGAACATCAACACAGATGTATTATAATGGTGAGGTTATCAATAAGCCATATTCGCCAACAGGTCCAAGAACACTTCCAACAGCGTTTTTGATTAAGTAAATGTGATAATGGAATGGAGAATATATGTCAGATATGAATAACAACGTAAAAGATAATAAGAAGAATCTTTTTAAAAGACTTTCTTCATTTAAGAAATTCCTGATAATATATGCATCTGCATTGATAGTTATAATAGCTGCTGCATTAGTGATTTTACATGGTTTTCTTAAGGATTATGAGTCAGGACGTCCGGCTAATACGATGGATACGCTTGTTGCCCATATTGAAAAGGGAAATGTCGGAGAGTGGATTAAGAAAAGTGGATTACTCGGTGAATTTGAAACAGAAAGTATAGTATCAGATTATTTTAGAGATACATTTGAAGGAAAACAGATAAGCTATAAGAAAAAGGCTGGAGAATATTCAGAAAGCACACCTGTGTATGTTTTGTATGCAGATGATGATAAAATAGCAAGTGTGAGTCTTGATGAAAGCAGGAAAAATGCACATAAGTTCACAGAATGGAAGATTTCTTCCATCAACTTTAATGTTAATGCACAGGACAAGAGCCATGCGGTTAAAGTTACAGTACCAAAGGGAAGTGATGTAGAACTGAATGGTGTAAAGGTATCGTCAGACTATATAACAGGTGAGAGCAGCGTGGATTTGTGTAAGCATGTATCCGACTATGTGGATACACCAGCTAATGATATATATGAAATTACAGGCCTTTTTACAGCTCCAGACGTTAAAGTGTATTCATCTGGAAAAGAACTTTCTACAGAGCTTGATAAAGAGGGCTATGTTGCATATTATCCTGGTGATGATTCTTTGCTTGAAGAGGAAAAACAGCATATATTGCTTGTTGCTGAGAACTATGGAAAGTATATGATCAACAGAGGCAGCCTTACAACTTTGTCTGGTTATATGATTGGAACTGCTAAAGAATATATGAGTGATATTCCGGCTATAGATGTTTATCTTATAGGAAGAACATTCACATACAATATAACTGATGAGAATATAAGTGATTTCAGAAAATATTCTGATGATTGTTATTCATGTGACGTGGATTACAAGCTTAATGTAAACTGGGCATCGGGAAGTACTACATATGATATTGCATTAACTTACATATTCGTAAAACAGGATGGTAAGTGGATGTTAGCAGACTTTAAGATCAGATAAGAGGATTGTAAAAATGTCATCTAAAAATAAACGTAATTTTATTCTGCAGGGTTCCATACTTGCAATGGCTGGAATATTTGTAAGAATAATAGGAATGGTATATAGAATTCCAGTCCTGAATATTATAGGAAGTGAAGGAAATGGAATATACGGAACAGCATTTAATGTATACAATATAATGCTTGTTCTTTCATCATATGGACTTCCTATGGCAGTATCAAAGCTTGTGTCTGCGAGGTTTACAAAGAAAAAGTATAAGAGTGCCGCTAAAGTACTCAGATGCTCAGTAATCATAGGAGTTATCACAGGTGGAGCAGCAGCGTTTCTTGTATTTTTTGGAGCTGGCTTTATAGAAAATGTCGTATATGGTGGTGGTATACCTGGACTTGCGATTCCGCTAAGGGTGCTGGCACCAACTATATTTCTTGTTGCAATATTAGGAGTGCTAAGAGGGTTCTTCCAGGGACAGGGAACTATGATACCGACAGCTGTTTCACAGATTATAGAACAGCTGGTGAATGCTGTGGTGAGTATTGCGGCTGGATATATGCTTATGAAAGCATATGCATCAGCAAGCAATACCTCAGCATATGGAGCAGCAGGAAGTACATTGGGAACTGCGATGGGAGCTTTGACGGCTCTTGCGTTCTTTATATTTCTGTATATGTTGTACCGTCCTAAGTTTATGAGAATGGTGGCAAGGGATAATAGTCCTGATTGGAGAGATACTAACCAATATATATATAAGACTATTATTATAACTATGCTGCCTATTATTCTTAGTCAGACATTTTATCAGATAAGTGCTCTTTTAGATGATGTTTTGTTTAGTAATATAATGGTTGTAAGAGGTGCATCAGCTAATATTACAAGGGATCTTGGTAATTTCAGCTCAAGTTATACACTTCTTATAAGTATACCGCAGGGTATAGCTTCGGCACTTTCAGCATCGATGCTTCCAAGTATTGTGGCCTCTTATACAACAGGGGATAAGGAGAGTATATATTCAAAGCTGACAAAGACATTAAAGACTAATATGTTTGTTGCTGTACCTTCATTTATAGGATTGTTTACGATTGGTGAGCCGATTATCAGGCTTTTGTTTGCAAGATATGATAGCGTGCAGGGTGGGATGATGTTAAAGCTTGGAGCTGTTGCTATAGTTTTTTATACACTTTCCACAGTCACAAGTTCAGCACTTCAGGCAGTTGATAAAGTGAAATCTCCGATGTATCATTCATTTATATCACTTGTTGTTCATATAGTGCTTGTAGTAGTGTTGTTATTCACAACAGATCTTGGAATATATGCTCTTGTTATAGGTAATGCTTCATTTCCTGTTATTATATTTATATTGAATCTTATAACATTGTACAGGGAAGAGGGTTACAGGCTGCCTGTTATGAAGATATTTGCAAGACCATTTATATGTTCAGCATTTATGGGAGTGTTCACAATATTATCATATAATATGATGTATAATGCTACATCATCAAATGCTATTTCAGTTATTGTTGCACTTGTTGTTGCACTTGTAACATATTTTGGCTTATATGGAATTATACTAAAGAAATTTAGAGGCGTTTTATAGTTATGTGATGTTTATGGTGAAAGAATTTCTGACCATGGCATCGGTTAAAGGATTGGAAAGAGAGGAAAGACATGCAGAATAAATTCACAGACCAGGCAAGAAGAGTTCTTGAACAGGCTGCATTTGCTGCAGAGGTTAATGGACATTGTTATATAGGCTCGGAGCATTTGCTGCTTGGACTTATACAGGTAGAGGACTGCCTGGCAGGTAAGGTTCTTTTAAACAATGATGTTACAGAGAATAAGGTGCTTAATCTTATATATCAGCTTATAGCCCCTGATTGCGCAGTCAGCGTTAAGGAGCCGGCAGTATATACTCCAAGAGTTAAAAAAATTCTTGTAAATGCAGGTAATGAAGCGGCAAGATTCAAGGCAGACAGCATAGGAACTGAGCATATATTGATAGCTATGTTAAAGGAAACCGATAGTGTTGCATCAAGACTTCTTAATACTATGGGTGTATCTGTTAAGAAAATATATACAGAGCTTCTTGAAGGCATGGGAGAGGATGTATCACGTTTACGTGAGGATTTCCAAAATGGACGTATCAGGCAGAAGGATAAAAGGGCAACTGCCATGCTGGATCAGTATAGCAGGGATCTGACAGAGCTTGCAAGACAGAAAAAACTGGATCCTGTTATAGGAAGAGATGCAGAAATCCAGAGAGTTATCCAGATATTATCAAGAAGGACAAAGAATAATCCATGCCTTATAGGCGAACCGGGAGTTGGTAAAACAGCTGTTGTAGAGGGGCTTGCTTTACGTATAGTGGAAGGGGAAGTCCCTGAAACTATCAAGGATAAAAGACTTGTTACACTTGATTTATCAGGCATGGTTGCAGGTTCTAAGTACAGAGGTGAATTCGAGGAAAGGATAAAGAGAGTTATAGCTGAGGTAAGAAATGCTGGTAATGTGATTCTTTTCCTTGATGAGATTCATACAATTATAGGTGCAGGCGGCGCTGAAGGTGCTATAGATGCATCTAATATATTAAAGCCTTCACTTGCAAGAGGAGAACTTCAGCTTATAGGTGCAACAACACTTGAAGAATATAGAAAACACATAGAAAAGGATGCAGCGCTTGAAAGACGATTCCAGCCCGTTAAGGTAGAAGAACCAACAGAAGAAGAGGCTGTTGATATTCTTATGGGACTTAAGAGCAGGTATGAGGAACATCATAGTGTTAAGATAACGGATGAGGCTGTTAAGGCAGCAGTCAGGTTGTCTAAAAGATACATCAATGACAGGTTCCTTCCAGATAAGGCTATTGATCTTATAGATGAGGCATCATCAAGAACAAGGCTTTTAGCATATGCTGTACCAGCAGATATTAAAAAACTTGAAAAACAGATTGAAGAGCTGTCACAGGAAAAGGAAGCTGCGATAAAGAAAGAAAAATATGATGAAGCCTCTGATATAAAGAAACAGCAGACAAGAAAAAAGACAAGGCTTGAAAAGCTTAAGAATAAGTGGAGAGAACAGATGGATACATCTGAGCTTGTTGTTGATGAGGATATTATCGCAAAGACAGTTGCCATGTGGACAAAGATACCTGTCACAAAGATTGCAGAGGCTGAATCAGAGAAGCTTATTAATCTTGAACAGACACTTCATAACAGGGTTATAGGACAGGATGAGGCTGTAAGTGCAGTTGCCAAAGCAATAAGAAGAGGAAGAGTAGGACTTAAGGATCCTAACAGGCCAATAGGGTCATTCCTTTTCTTAGGACCTACAGGTGTTGGTAAGACAGAACTTTCAAAGGCACTTGCTGATGCGATGTTTGGAACAGATAATTCACTAATAAGGGTTGATATGTCTGAATATATGGAAAAGCATACAGTATCTAAGCTTATAGGTTCACCTCCAGGATATGTCGGATATGATGAAGGTGGACAGTTAAGCGAAAAGGTAAGAAGAAATCCGTATTCTGTAGTGCTTTTTGATGAAGTTGAGAAAGCCCATCCGGATGTGTTTAATGTGCTTCTTCAGGTACTTGATGATGGACACATAACAGACTCAACAGGAAGAGTGGTCGATTTTAAGAATACGGTGATTATTATGACATCAAATGCGGGTGCGGAAAACATAGTTGCACCTAAATCTCTTGGTTTTGCTTCATCGTCTACAGATGAACAGATTCACGATGATATGAAGAATAAGGTTATGGATGAGGTCAGGAGAATGTTCAGACCAGAGTTCTTAAACCGAATAGATGACATTATAGTATTCCATATGCTTAAGAAAGAACAGATAGGACAGATAGTTGATATTATGATGAAAACTATCAACGACAGGATTATGGAACAGATGAAGCTTTCTGTAGAACTTGATGATGATGCTAAAGCATATATTGTTGACAAAGGATATGATGCAAAATATGGAGCACGTCCATTAAGAAGAACTATCCAGAATGAGATTGAAGATGAACTTGCAGAAAGAATTCTTGAAGGAAAGATAAAGGCTGGTAACAGAGTATTAGTTACAGTTAAAGATAAGAAGCTTGATTTTGTTTTGAAAAGAGGATATAACAGATAAAAGTTAACAAATAATACTAGTAAAATACTAGCACTTTTATACAATTTGATGTATAATCAGAATATGAATAATTATTATGTTTCTTAAAGTAATCTATTGGTTATATTTGTGATACATAATAAAATCGTAAAAAACGCAGGAGGACAATAATATGCCAGTAATTAATGAGTTGATTCGTTCAGAAAAGGATGGAACTCTTAGCTTTGGTAATTATGAGCTGGATACTAAGTCTAAGTTATCGGATTTCGAACATTGTGGAGATACTTATAAGGTTAAAACATTCAAGGAAATAACTAAGTTAGAGCGCAATGGTTCTTTCGTATATGAGTCAGTACCAGGAACAGCTGTTATGAACTTTAAGGCTACAGATACAGGCTTATCATTCAAAGTAGAAGGCAGTGAAGATGCACAGATTACTGTGGAGCTTGAGGAAGGTGCTTCGTACAATGTAACAATAGATGGTGCATTTGAAGGCAGTATGACTACTAATATGGGTGGTAAGATAGTTCTTTCAGTAAGTCTTGAAGAAGGCAAAGCTGTCGGAGTAGAAGTAGTTAAAGCATAAAGTGTATGATTATTAATACAATATAACAATTAAATTGCTGCACCGCGCATAAAGTCATAGTCTGACCAATGCTGGTGCAGCATTTTATTTATGTTGCAAGGAGGGAAAAGTGGCAAAAAGTAAAAATACAGCTTTTTTTTGTAGCGAATGTGGGTATGAATCATCTAAATGGTATGGCCAGTGTCCTGCTTGTAAGGCCTGGAATACATTTGTTGAAGAACCTGTAGCAGGTAAGACGGCTGTAAAAGGGTTGTCGGTGGTAAGAAAAGATAGTTTAACTAAAGCAAGCCATCCAGTCAGCCTGAAAGAAATAAGTACAGAAGAAAAAGAGAGAACACTTACAGGGATTAAAGAGCTTGACAGAGTACTTGGTGGTGGTATAGTCCAGGGCTCACTTGTTCTGGTTGGAGGAGATCCCGGGATAGGTAAATCAACATTGCTTCTTCAGATGTGTTATAACATTTCAGATGCGAAAGATAAGGTTTTGTATATATCAGGTGAGGAATCTCTGACACAGATTAAGCTTAGGGCTGAAAGAATAGGTGAATGCAGCGATAATCTGAAAATACTATGCGAAACCAATCTGGATATTATAGAGCAGGTCTTAAAGAAAGAGATGCCTAAGGTTGTTATTATAGATTCCATACAGACTATGTACAGAGAAGAAATATCTGCTGCACCAGGAAGTGTGTCACAGGTAAGAGAAAGTACATCTATCCTTATGCAGCTGGCAAAAGGGTTGGATATAACCATATTTATTGTAGGACATGTAACTAAGGAAGGTGTAGTTGCAGGACCAAGAGTGCTTGAACATATGGTTGATACAGTGCTTTATTTTGAAGGTGACAGATATGCATCATATAGGATTTTAAGAAGTGTAAAAAACAGATTTGGTTCAACTAATGAGATAGGGGTTTTTGAAATGCGTCAGGATGGTCTTGTCGAAGTGGCTAATCCGTCTGAATATATGCTTAACGGAAGACCGGAGGGAGCCTCAGGTTCAGTTGTTGTGTGTCTTGTTGAAGGAACAAGGCCGCTTATGGTAGAAGTGCAGGCACTTGTATGTGATTCTAATTTTGGCATGCCAAGACGTACAGCAGCAGGCACGGATTATAACAGAGTGAATCTTCTTATGGCTGTTCTTGAAAAAAGAGCAGGAATGAGAATGTCATCAAGTGATGCGTATGTAAATGTTGCAGGTGGCATAAAGGTAACGGAACCGGCTCTAGATCTTGGAATTGTTATAGCACTTGTGAGCAGCTTCAGGAATAAAGAGATTGACAGTAAAACAGTTATATTTGGAGAGGTTGGCTTATCGGGAGAGGTAAGGGCTGTTACCCAGGTACAGCAAAGAGTGAATGAAGCTGTAAAACTTGGCTTTACGACATGTATATTGCCATCAGTCTGCTTGAAAAACATTAAAAATAATGATAAAATTAATCTTATTGGTATACATAACGTAAATGAAGCCATAAACCTGATATAATGAGCGCAAGAGAGCCAGAAAGCTGCTTGCAGATTTCTGGCGAACGGCGAATGACGATCACGATAGCTGCGATAGCAGCGACGAGTAGCAAAGCTACGAATCGTGATATAATGAGCGCAAAAGAAAATATAATAATATATATGGAGGAATACCATGGATAATAATAATCTGGTTAATGATTTATCTGGAATACTTGATGGACTTGATTCATCACAGGAACAGCTTGAAAAGGATGCGTTTGATGTTATCAATTCATCTGATACATCGCTTAATCTTGTAAAGGAAAGTATATCGAGTGTTGAAGAAATTCTTAAAATGATAGATGAACTTAATGAAATAGCAGAGGAATCAGCAACAAGAATAAAAGAACTTGAAAAGCTTTCTAAAGACATTGAACAGTTTGCTGGTGTTATATCATCTATATCAAACAGAACCAATATACTATCGCTCAATGCTTCTATTGAGGCAGCAAGAGCAGGTGAACATGGAAGGGGCTTTGCAGTAGTTGCAAGTGAAGTGCGTAATCTTGCGGCGCAGTCAGCTAAGTCATCAAAGGAAATAACTGATACCATAACTATGGTTCAGCAGTCTGTAGGAAAAACAGTAGATTCTATGAAAAATATATATGAGAATTCAAACCAGCAGAAAGAAAAAGCGGATGAGATAGGAAATGTTCTCAATAAAGTTGTAGAGGCAGCATATACTGCTAATGAAGTTGCTAGAAATATAGAAAACGAGATTGCTTATCAAAGAGAAATTACTGATAAGGCAAAGAATGTACTGATGTAGGATATAATTATATTAGTGATATTGATTGAATATAAGTAAATAAGGCTTTTATATGATGTGTGAAGGGGGATAACCATATGTATCAATGTCCTTGTTGCGGAGGAAGACTGATATTTGATATACCATCGCAGCAGCTGAAATGTGATCACTGTAGTAATAGCTTCAATCCATATGAAATAAGTAAAGAACATGATGCACAGGAAAGCGTTGAGTATGATGTTACTGTATTCAGGTGTCCGCAGTGCGGAGGAGAAATACTTAGTACTGATAATACAGCAGCGAATTTCTGTAGTTTCTGCGGCGCATCGACGATTCTTACCAGCAGGGTCACAAAAGAACTAAAGCCAGGGTATATCATACCATTTTCAAAAACAAAGCAGGACTGCAAGCGTGCTTATAAAAGCATGATGCGTTATGCATTATTTGCACCTGGGGAGTTGAAAGACGAGAAGTTTATAGATGGATTCAGAGGGATATATATGCCGTACTGGACATATTATATTGCACAAAAGGGTCCAGTGTGCCTTAAAGGTTCAAAAAGCCACCGCAGTGGCGATTATATATATACAGATCATTATGATATTACTGGTGATGTGGATTGCTATTATAAGGGACTTTCATATGATGCCTCATCATCTTTTGACGATGGTATAAGTGAAATTATAGCACCATATGATGTTAAGAATATGAAAGAATTTACACCATCTTTTTTAAGTGGTTTTTATGCAGATACAGCGGATGTTGCGGCGGATGTATACAGGATGGATGCAGAAGCTATAGCAGTTGATGAAACGTATAAGCATATTAAAAAAACTGCCCATCTGGGTTCTGTAAGCCTTGACAGTTATCAGGGAAATATGGAAAGAAGGCTTGGAACAGAGGTAGTATCTGAAGACAGAGCACTATTCCCAGTGTGGTTTTTATCTTATCGCAATAAAGACAGAGTCGCATATGCAATTATAAATGGACAGACAGGAAAAGCTGTTGCAGATCTGCCAGTATCACTTGTTAAATATTTCGTTGGTTCGGCTTTGCTTGCAATTCCGATATTCATATTGCTTAATCTTATGTTCACGATAAGACCGAAAGTAACACTTGTAGTGGCTTCTTTTATAGCCTTGATCACAATCATAATGTATGTGAGTGAATTGAAAAAAATATACATAAAAGACAAGAAACTAGATGACAGGGGAAGAATGTATGCTGGTTCAGGCTTGGAAGAAAATATGTCTTCCATGGATAAGCTAAAAGAAGATCAAAAGCTTGCTGACAGTATAGCTGATGCCGTGGAAGAAGGCAGAAACAGAAAAGATAAGAAAAAAAGTTTATATAAAGAGAAAAGAGAAATTTCATGGACTATGAAGATTGCCATAATTGCTGTTATATTCAGCGGAGTTGTTCCGATGTTATACACGTTACAGTTTGCAGCAATATTATATGGCGGCAGTACTGTATCTTTGGGTATGGGATTTGCTATATGTGTTACATGTTTTGCAGCAGGCGTTATACTTACTGTTACCAATCATAAGATATTTAAGAATGTATCGGGAAAGAATATATCTGGTAATATAGGCTCGCTTGCGGCTATGCTTATTGCGGCGGTGGTACTCTGGTTTAATCCGGTATCTGATATATATTACTATGCAGCTGTTATTGTAGAATTAATAGCTATAATATATACTGTTACGGATCTTATAAGATACTATAATATGCTTGCAACAAGGAAGCTTCCACAGTTTGATAATTATCGTGGAGGTGATGATAATGCGTGATAAGATATATAAGCATAACAAAATGAGCAGTATAGCAGTATTTTCTGCCACATTTATGATTATTGCTGCGATATTTTTGCTTCTCTCAGTGAAAAATGTAAGAGCAGAGGACGAAAAAGACTATAAGAATGTATATATTAATCCAGATACAGGATATGAAGCTATTATTGAAGATGATGCAGCACTTATGGCAGAGAATGATTATGAAGCACTGCTTGGACTTATGAAGCAGATTACATTATATGGAAATGTGATGCTGAAAACGATAGAAACTAACAATATGTCAACAGAAGGATATATAAGAGCTCTGTATAATGAAAGATTCAAATCTGATAGTGGAACTATACTTGTAATAGATATGGATAATAGAAATATATGGATACATAGTAATGGTAAGATATATAATACTGTGACAAGCTCATATGCAGATACAATAACTGATAATGTATACAGGTATGCGTCATCAGGTGATTATTATACATGCGCATATAAAGTTTTTGAGCAGGAGCTCGCGCTGCTTAAAGGGAGTAAAATATCTCAGCCAATGAAGTATATAAGTAACGCACTGCTTGCGATAGTTGCGGCTTTACTTATTAACTATGGTATTGTAAGAATGTATGTCAGAAAAAAAGTGCCATCTATAAAGAAGATTATGAATGTTATATTGGTAAATAAAGCATTTGATAATTGTAAAGTAGTCCATACATACCAGAGCAAGACATATTCTCCTGTTGAATCAGATTCAGACAGTAGTTCATCAGGTGGAAGTTCATCAGGTGGCTCGTCAGGAGGTTCATCAGGTGGAGGCGGTGGTGGTGGACACAGCTTTTAAAAATAAGTTTCCAATACGTTTGTGTGTACACAATAGTATTGGGAACTTTTATTTTTTTAATACATGAAAAATGTTTTATTATATAAAAAACAGATGAAAAATTAGATGGAAAATCCAAAAAAATGTAAAAAATCCAGAAATGTTAAAATGAATAAAAACCCAGTGTTTATGCGGCTTTAATAGGATATTTTACGGCTGTAAAATAAAAAAAGTCAAAAAAATCGAAAAAAGTTGAAAAAAGTTGTTGACATATGTGAGGGGTGGTGCTATTATAATCAAGTCGCCGCGATACGGCAGCGACAAAAACTTAAAGAAACACTGA
>OGIE01001426.1_pt1 | contig 33435 bp, 28 predicted proteins | sample 1571581 | NCBI WGS metagenome assembly OGIE01 (sample SAMEA2582021, study PRJEB24529) | metagenome | biome: Human gut stool | place: China | collected 2011 | reverse complement strand
TAGAGCACAACCTTGCCAAGGTTGGGGTCGCGGGTCCGAGTCCCGTTTTCCGCTCTTTTTTTTGAACTCGAGAAACATACCCATTTATGAATTTATATTTAAGATATTTTGATCAGGAGACATTAGTTACTAGTGTTGATGATGCTATTGATTTTTTAAAGAGTATTCCTGAGATTGAGATGGATGCGGAGCTAGAGGCAGATGTTCGTGAGTATGCCGCTAGCGATTTGACGTATCCAAAAAGATATAAGGTACGCCCACGTGTTTATTTTATTGTGATAAAGACTACGGCGCAAACTATGCAGGATTTTAAGGATAAGAAAGCATTGCGTACTCCTACTCCTGCAGAGAGAATGGAGAATCCTGTTGTTGCCAGTTTGGCTCAAGAGGCTCCAGGCTGGTATGAAGGATCACTTGATTTCAAGCGTGTTGTGATGGTACCGGCTACAGGAAAGTTTGAGTACCGTGATACTCATTTCGTTGCGGATGTTAAAGCTGAATCAGGTTTGGATTGTTACAATCGCATCGTAGATTATCTGCGCGATTGTGTAGATTCACGCAGCCAGTTCCCATCTGCAAAAGGTAAGAATTTCCATTTCCGCTATCTGGGAATGTGGAAATAAAATATTCAGAAATTTAAAAGATTCGTGTCATGAACAAGGTTATGCTAATTGGTAATGTAGGTAAAGATCCTGACATTCATTATTTCGACGCAGATCAGGCAGTAGCTCAGGTCTCTCTCGCAACTACAGAGAAAGGATATACTTTGCCTAATGGTACCCAAGTGCCAGACCATACAGATTGGCACAATCTTGTTTTTTATCGTGGGCTTGCAAAGGTAGTAGAGAAGTATGTGCATAAGGGTGACCGCCTTTATGTGGAAGGAAGAATCCGCTACCGCTCCTATGATGACAAGCAGGGTAGAAGACAATATATTACAGAAATTTATGTAGATAATATGGAGATGTTGAGTACTCGCCCTGCTACTAAAGAACAATAATTATTAATTTTAGCTCAGAAATTGGATATATCCACCATAACTGATGCCTTCGGTGATGTGATGCTGATGCAGCCTTCCGCCGGGGTTATTGTAGCTGCTGTACTTGCAGTTATATTGTTAGGCATGTCTGCTTTTGCCAGTGGTTCCGAAATTGCTTTTTTCAGTTTATCACCAACTGATGTTGCGGAACTTGAGGATGAAAAGACTGATGCCGATAAGAAAATACAGATGTTGCGTGATGATTCTGAACGTACGTTGGCTACCATTTTGATAACCAATAATTTTGTGAATGTCACAATCATCATGCTCCTTAATTATGTATTCGCAGGAATCGTAGAGTTTGGTCCTAAAGCTTATTGGCTTCAGTTCCTGATTATTACGGTTATTCTTACTTTCTTGCTTTTGCTTTTTGGTGAGATTATGCCGAAAGTGTATGCCCGCCAGGATTCTCTGAAGTTCTGTCGCCGGTGCGTAGGGGGAATTCTGTTTGCCAGAAAGTTGTTTTGGCCTTTAGAAACGATCTTGCTGAAAAGTGGAATTCTTGCAGAAAAGATTATACAGAAGGAAAATCATGTGCTGAGTGTTGATGACTTGGAACAAGCTCTGGAACTGACAGATAAGAATGATATCAAGGACGAGCAGAGCATGCTGAAGGGTATCATCCGCTTTGGCGATGAAACAGCCAAAGAGGTGATGACCAGCCGACAGAATATTGTTGACCTGGATATCCGCAGCACCTATCCAGAAGTGTTGAAATGCATTGAGGAAAATAACTACAGTCGTATTCCTGTTTATCAGGATAATACGGATAATATTCGTGGTGTATTGTATATCAAGGATTTATTGCCTCATCTTACGAAGTCTTCCAACTTCCGTTGGCAGAGCCTGATTCGTCCTCCTTACTTTGTTCCTGAAACCAAGAAGATAGATGATCTGCTTCGCGATTTCCAGGACAACAAGGTTCATATCGCCATTGTGGTAGATGAGTTCGGAGGTACATCGGGTATTGTTACTCTTGAAGATATTCTGGAGGAAATTGTAGGTGAAATCAATGATGAATACGATGAGGAGGAGAAGTTCTACTCGAAATTAAATTACAACACCTTTGTTTTTGAAGGTAAAACGCTTCTTTCTGATTTCTGCAAAATCCTGAATGTAGATGACGAAGAGTTCGAGGAGGTTGAGGGTGATGCTGATTCTCTGGCTGGTCTGCTCTTGGAAATCAAAGGCGATTTCCCAAGTATGCACGAGAAGATAGATTATAAGAACTATACTTTCGAGGTTATGCAGATAGAGGAGCGTCGCATCAGCAAGATTAAGGTGACGGTACATCCTTTGAAAGATAACGTGGAGGATTCTTCTAAGTAATCATCAGTATTCATCAATATCAGAATATAAAAAATATGGCAGTTGTCAATATACGAGAAGTTTATCCGGGAGTGAGTCTTGGTTTATGGCAGATGGATGAAACTGTAGAACAGTTGTTCGGGCAGTATCCTCATCTGCAGGCTTACCGCTCTCAGTTGGAAGAGAAATATAAGAACGATGGCAGGAAACTGGAGTTTCTTGCCATTCGTGCATTAATGTATGAGATGCTCAAGACGAACGGGGCTTCCAAGGGCTTGCTTTCTCATGCAGGTGACATTACCCACAACGAGGCTGGAAAGCCATTGTTCCGTGGTTATCATATCAGCGTTTCGCATACCAAGGGTTATGCTGCGCTTATCCTTTCCAAAAATCAGGAAGTGGCGGTAGATATCGAATACTTCAGCGATAGGGTAGAGCGCATCGCATCCAAATTCTTGCGCAAGGATGAGAAGGCGGAAAATCTGGATGCCAAGCTGGTGCATTGGTGTGCCAAGGAAACGGTCTTCAAGTTATTCTCTGAAGAAAATCTAATGTTTGAGGATATGCGGGTGAAGCCGTTTGATACGATGGCAGATTGGTCGTGTGATGTGGAGAATCTCAAGAGCAGAAAGATGGCGCATGTAGATTTCGAGTTAACCATGGAATTTGTATTGACTTATGCTGCGTTGTAGTATCCTGACCATCTTCCTGGCATCCAGTCTGTTGGCTGGAGCACAGGATAGGAAAGTAGTGAGAGAGAATTCTCAGAAAACTTTTCCGAAAACCGTGGCTGCGGGCAACTACAGTGGCATTGCTCATCTGCATGATGATATCTATGCGGTGGTAAGCGACAAGTCGGATAGTGCCCTGTACTTCAACTTCCGGATTCAGGTGAATCCCAAGACCGGCGAATTGGAACAGGTAGAGAACCTTGGGTTTACCGAGAGAACAGATGGAACGCTGAACGACGGAAAGTTTTGGCAGGGGCAGGAGAAAGGCTTTGACCACGAAGCCATCGTGAAGGTTTCTGATTCTACCTTGGTGATAGCAAGCGAAGGATGTTGCCGTTTAAAGGAGTATCCTATTCTGCCTACTTCGGCTAATGCTCCCAAGATTAGCTATCAGCAGAACCTTTGGGAGAGCAGATGGCCTTCTTCTGATTTTTATCCAAATTATAATTTTGAGTCTCTGGCTTTTGATTCCGTCCGTCAGTATCTCTGGACGATTTCTGAGAGCACGCTCCGCAAAGACGGACAGCCTGCTACTCCTCAAAACGGATTGGCCAACCAGCTTCGTTTGATGAGGTATGATTGGGGAAAGATAAAGGAAAATCGTAACAAGGAAAATAATGGCAAGGAAGACTGTAGCGAGCAAGAGAGTAGCAAGAAAGCCTCTCGTTACATGACAGCCTATGCCTATCAGATGGATCAACCTTCTACCCATAAGAAAGCAGATATCTATGTGATGGGGGTGAGTGAGCTTTGCGCCTTGCCCGATGGTCAGCTTCTGGTTCTGGAGCGTGAGGCCTTTATCCCGAAGATTAAGATTGGAGCTTTCTGCAAGTGCAAGCTCTATCTGGTCAATCCTTTGAATTCTGAGGAGTTTGCTATGAAAGAGAAGTTTTCATCAGATACTCCTTTCTTGCAGAAGAGATTGTTCGCGGAATGGAAAACCGGCTTGTCACTTTCCAAGCGTTCCTTTGCCAATTACGAAGGCATGTGTCTGGGACCCAAGCTTGAAGATGGTTCCCAGGTTGTCATCCTGCTGTCTGATTCGCAGGATCAATATGCGGGAGTATTGAAAGACTGGTTCAAGACGATTGTCATCAGAAAGGAATAAAGTTGTTATGTTGTAATCTTCAATCTCGTCCATAACCATCTAGGAATGAGTCGCCAGAGGAAGACGAGGATATCATATCTCCAGTCTATTACCTTAACTTCCTCTCCGTTTTCGATAGCATTCACGATATGTTTCGCCACATCTTCCGGTTTGAGTTGCAGCGGATAGCTGCTACCTGCGATAAGGTCGGTCTTTACGAAACCTGGTCGGATATCTGTGATGGCGATGGGGAGATGACGCATCCGTGCCTGCTGCGACAGGCATTCCAGATAATGGTTCTGGAATCGCTTGGTGGCAGAGTAGGCTGGGGCGGCACCGAGACCTTTGGTTCCGGCAATGGAAGTGATGCAGGCAATGCGGGCTTTGGGGTTGCAATGATGATGAGTAGCAAACCAGTTGAATGCCGTATCCACCATTCTTGTGAATCCCAAGCCGTTGGTTTCCAGGGTCTTCAATTCTTTTTCTATATCCAGCGAGTTGTTCTGCCAGCCAATGCCGGAACTATGGAAGTAGAGGTCCATGCCTCCCAACTTATCGATGAGTTCGAGAAGTTGGACAGGAGCATCGTGAGAAGTCACGTCTATTTGCTGGTAGCTGGTAATGCCGCTCTGCGAAATCAGAGCCTGCAATCTTTCAATTCTTCTTCCGGCAATTCCGACTTGCCATCCTTTTGCAGCAAGCAGTTTTGCCACTTCCATTCCGATGCCCGATGTGGCACCCATTACAATTGCTTTCTTTGCCATATAGTCCTATTATATAAGGTGAAATCTTGATAGTTCTATTTATATAAGGTGAAGTTTGGTCTAAATTTATCTAAATATATAAATCGCTTTTACTCTTCAGCAAGTCTTCCGCCTTCTTCACGCTTCCTGCTTTCAGTATCAGTTGCTTCACTTCCTCGTAATCCGAATATTGCGGATTGCGTTCCATGAAAATGCGGCAGGCACGGTCGATGAGTTTATGATTGATAAGCTTGGCGTTCACCATCTTGTTGCCTTCCACCCGTCCTTGTCTTATCTGAAGGGAAGTGCTGATCATATCCAGAATCATCTTCTGCGATGATCCGGCTTTCATGCGGGTACTTCCCGTTACAAATTCCGGTCCCGTGATTACCTCTACAGGATAATCTGCAGCCTGGGCGATAGGAGCGTGGGGATTGTTGACGATGCAACCCGTAGGAATGCCAGCCTCCTTGCAATGTTTCAGGATGGCGAGCACGAAGGGTGTGGTGCCGCTTGCCGAGAAGCCCAGCACGAAATCCAGCTTTGAGATATGTTTATCGCAGAGCTGGTGCCAACCATTCTCCAGGTCGTCTTCTCTTGATTCTCTGGTTTGTGTAAGGCAGCCGATGCCTCCGGGGAAGATGGCCTGTATCTGTGAACCGTCGATACCATAGGTGTTCTGCACTTCGATGGTATCGAGCGTAGCCAGTCTTCCGCCCGTTCCGCAACCGGCATAGAAGAGTCTTCCGCCCTTCTTCAGCTGCCCTTCGATGGCGGAAATCAGTTGGTTAATGGCAGGCAATGCTTCTTCTATTGCCAGAGCCACCTTCTTGTTTTCTGCATTGATATGAGCGGTGAGTTCATCCACGCTCATCTTTTCCAGATGTTCGTAGAGCGAGCTCTGCTCTGTTATTCTCTTTTCTTCTTTATTTGGCATATTACTTTATCTTTAGGGTGTAGATTTAATGTAATGAAGCTTAGATGGTCGCGGAGGCTATGGCTTGCAGTCATCTAGAGAGTTCTATCATGATGAGACCTATCATCCGATGGGCTCCTATTCTTCAGCCAGGAAATAAACCGGCGCATTCCGGGAACCTTCTTTTATCAGAAATCCGGATTTTTCCAGTTTCTTCAGCCAGTTGAGTGCTGTCTGTTTACGGATATGAAATTCCGCTTCCAGTACTTTTCTGTTAATGGAACGGTTATGCTTCAGATACTCTCTTATTTTCTCCTTCAATGCATCTTCAGAGAAAGGGTAGGAGCGGGAAGTATATTGTGATTTCTCGAAATGGGTATTATATTTCACCTGTTTCAGCAGGTCTGCGTTGGGGCGAAACTTGATGCCTCTTACGCTTACATATTCAGCTCTCACTTTATTGTCGGGTTTCAGGTCATCCATATCCAGATCTACCGAGAGCGAGAGATAACCTATTTCCGGAATGTTGATACGTCTTCCCTCCTGCAGGTCTTCTTCTATGATATCACGCAGTTTCATGAGTACGGACGAAACTTCTCCTTCTCCCAGACAGCTATGTCTGGCGATTCGGCTGATCATCTCCTTGTCTGTCATAGCTGTTTGCTCAAAGATATGGGCGAATCGGCGAGTCTCTTCATTTCCTCCCGCATTGGGAAGATAATGGATTTCATATTTTATAGCCATCGTATTCTTCTTTCTGTTTAGCGATACAAAGGTAATCTTTTATTCTTAAACTACCAAATAAAAATGGCACTAATATGGATGAGCGGTTTGATTGATACGAATGAGCGGTGTTATTGATGTGGGTTAGAACTGCTTATCAATAGGAATAAGCATCGTAAGAAGCCTTTATAAGTTGTCGGAAGAAGTAGGATAAGTTGTTGGAACAGTAAGTATATGTTGCCGGGAAAGTCACTTCCGTCAGTCGCACAACAGCTGTTGTGCGCTTGCATATCAGCTGTTATGCGCTCGCACAACACGTGTTGTGCGCTTGTAATCCAGCTGTTGTGCAGTAAAATTTGTAACTCCCTTCATCATATTGCAATTTCTGCCTTATTTTCGTGATGGTACAATAAAGTGTATTTAGGGCGCTGTGAGAGTTGTTTGCAGGCATCTAAAAAAGAAAAAAAGCATGATTTAATAGAAGTTTTTCGATGAAAGGTGCGCTCGTTTCAATAAATTGTTGTATCTTTGCAATTGGATTTGGCTACTGCCATTTCCAAGACATCGTTGGTAAACAAAAGCATTCGCTATTATTTCGCGTTCAGCCAAAAGCCTCGGAAACTTATTGGAAATAACGTAACAAGGAATAATTGTGATAAGGCATTCGGTATGGGGTGCCTTGATCCTTCATGTATTAGCAATGCATCTGCGCTATAGGCGTGGTGCATTCTTATTTGAAGGGTTGAGGTTTCCATTCCGAGGCTGCCTCATAGCTGAACGCAATAAGAGCATCACGCCCTTTTTGCGTCTTGGCGTGATTGATAGTTAGTGCTTGTAACTCATTAATTATCAATCAAAATATTATGGCAAAAAGAACCATAGATAAAGCTAAGGCTGCTAAAAAAGATGAATTCTACACGCAGCTAGAAGATATCAATAATGAACTCCGTCATTACCGTGAACATTTTCGTGGTAAGACAGTATTATGCAATTGTGATGATCCTCGTGTAAGTAACTTTTTTACTTATTTCGCATACAATTTTGAGTTTCTTGGTTTGAAGAAACTTATCACCACTTGCTATAAAAATCAAGATATGGATTTGTTCAGTATGAATAAAAGTGAGCAAGCTGTATTTCTTGTTTATGAAGGTGACAAAAATGGAAATCATATTCCTGATGCGGAAGAAATAGGAGTGAAGCCATTAAAGGGTGATGGTGATTTCCGTAGTAACGAGTGTATTGAACTTCTGAAAGAAGCAGATGTTGTAGTAACGAATCCCCCTTTTTCTTTGTTTCGTGAGTATGTGGCTCAATTGCTGGAATATGATAAAAAGTTCTTGATAATTGGGCATCAAAACGCTTTGTCCTATAAAGAGATATTTCCTTTGATTAGAGATAACAAAATGTGGTTGGGATTTGGTTTTAAAGGAAATGCTGGTCATTTTATTTCCGCTTATGAGGATGTTGCTACTGCTGGAGACCATAGGAAAGGAATGATCAGGGTATCTGGCGTGACATGGTTTACCAATCTTGATTATAAGGAACGCCATGAAGATATTATTCTTTATAAATCTTATTCTCCAGAAGAATATCCTACTTATGATAATTACGATGCTATCAATGTTGGTAAGACCGCAGATATTCCGTGTGATTATGATGGGGTGATGGGAGTACCGATAACTTTTATTGATAAATATAATCCAGACCAATTTGAAATCTTGGGTATGAGTGCTTCGGCTGGTTATAATGCAGATATAGTTGGTATTCCTTTTAAAGGAGATAAAGATGCGCGCCCTTTGATTAACGGCAAGAATACTTATGCAAGAATATTTATCAAGAAAAAATAATTAATATGGATATAAAACCAGAAAAAATAGCAATTCGTGACTTGATAGCAGATTATAGTAATGACCCAAATAATGGCGTCTATGGCTATCATGGTAAGTTGAATATTCGTCCTCCTTATCAACGTGAGTTTCGTTATGAGCTAAAACAACAGCAGGCTGTGATAGAAACCATATTGAAAGGATACCCTCTAAACATTATGTACTGGAGTGTTGGCGATGAAGGTAAATATGAAATGATAGATGGGCAACAACGAACACTGTCTATCTGCGAGTATTATCAACATGCTTTCAATATTGTTGATAAAGACCGCCCGGTGCTTTTCTTTGACAATCTTACAGAAAAAGAAAAGAAGGACTTTCTTGACTATGAGTTGACAGTCTATTTCTGTACAGGTACAGATATGGAAAAGCTTGATTGGTTCCGTGTGATAAACATTGCAGGTGAGCGTTTGCTCGATCAGGAGTTGCGTAATGCTGTATATGTTGGTCCCTTCATTACTGACGCTCGTCGTTATTTCAGTAAATATGGGTGTGTGGCTTATAAGGTAGGTGGTGATTATATGATTGGCAAGCTTGAGGAACAAGCATATTTGCAGACCATTTTGAAGTGGGCTGCACGTCACGATGGTATTTCGGATCCAGCTCCGATAGATAAGTATATGGCTATCCATCAAAATGATCCGAACGCCAATCAGCTTTGGGCTTATTATATGCAAATAATCACTTGGGTTAAATCTACTTTCCCTAAATATCGAAAGGAGATGAAAGGCTTAGACTGGGGGGCTATGTTTGATGAGTTTGGAAGCAACATCTATGATACGCAACAATTAGAATCAGAAATACATCGCCTGATGGAAGATGATGAAATCATGAAGAAGTCTGGTATCTATAGATATGTGCTGAGTGGAGATTTGCATGATCTCAATTTCCGCACTTTTGATAAAAAACAAAAGCGTGAAGCTTATGAACGCCAAAAAGGAATATGTCCTCTTTGTGGTGAGCATTTCGAACTGGAGGAGATGGAGGCTGACCATATCACTCCATGGTGTGAAGGTGGAACGACTGTTGCCGAGAATTGCCAGATGCTTTGCAGAGAATGCAACCGAAGAAAAGGTAGTAAGTAACGTTCTCTGATACAAATATCCTTCACCATAAACCTTTGATTTCGTTGAATATCAAAGGCTTATGGTGAGGGATTCTTTTGTTAGCTATATCATTTTATCCATCAATCCAAATGCTTAAAGCTTTTGATAGCTTGAACTCTGGCAGTTGTGCTATGATGCAACGACGCAAGAAATTGAATACTTCGTTATAACATTCCATAAGTATCTTGCCATCCAAACTCAAAATGGCATAAGTATTATAGATTGGTACTTCGTAGTTCCAACTGCCATTTACACGATGGTAGTCATTATCGCTTCCCATTTGATAAGTTTGGAAGCTTTTCTTGCTTAGTAAAGCTAAGCGAGATGAAGTGTCAGGAATACTATTTAGTTCTTCCAACACATCAGGCGCATCATAGTTGTCGCCATCTTGGTAACGTAATTGATAGAACTTCTCCAAGAAAGGGATGAACTCTTTGTCTAACAACTTTTCGTCAAGTGTGTAAACATAATAATCCTCTGTTTCTTGGCGAATGTAAATGTCTTCAAGGTGATACTCTTTTTCTATCTCCTTGAAAATGTCTTCGAGTGGCATCTCGTCAAGATGCTTCGATATTTCTTTCTTTCCAATGGCTGTTTTTATCTTCAGCCCGATAGCTAAATAACATCCCATGATTATATTTTTTTATGTTGTGTTAATGAGGTAAAGTTGTTACCTTGTCATATGGCAATTCCTTTCCTTGTTATATTATGATTAAACCATATTTATCAATCTTAATATATGTGCTGCAAAAATACGAGTTTTCTTTCTAATCACCAAATTTTTATAATAAAAGAATGCTAAAAGCGGTCTAATATCTTTTTTAAAAATAAGCGTTTGATGTTTTTTGCTTTCACGCCCATGTTAACACTTTGTGGCATAGAGGTTTGAGGGTGAAAGGAGAATAATGAATAGAGAAAATGGTTGTTACGTGGAGGAGGATGATTGATAATGATGAGTGGGAGTAGTTGGCAGGTAAAGAAGGACGGAGAATACTCTTTTCTTATCGGTTAACTCAGGTAATCTATATAGCTGACTAGAGTCATCCATATAGTGTCTTTTGCTCCTGTTGGAAATATCAGCTCCTCCTATGAGTACTGTCATATTTTCTGCTTATAAACTGCTTTCACCCTAAACTTGTTGATAGGCAGCTGTTTAAAAGAACAGTGAAAGCAAAAAGAGTACTAAATCCTGTTACCCCATAGATCTTATTTTTTTCATCACCAAATCAGCGAGCACGATGGCAGATTCCTTCTCATCCCTCGGTGCATCCTTTGGCTTCCATGCCACGATGAAGCGGATTCGGGCAGCGGTTACCTTGTAGCCTTTCAACTCCCATTTGCCTAGTTTCTCTTTCATCTTGATGGAGAGCTGGGCTATGTCTCTGCCTGTTGATGGGAGACAGAGGCAATGGTCGTGGTAGGTTAGCGGCATACCGCTTCTCAGGCAAAGGATAGCGTCCTTGTGAGGCTTGGAGAAGCCCAGGTTTACATCCTTGTGTGAGAGCTGAAGCACTATTTCGTTGGGCTCATCGTAGGCTTGGGCATCATAGAGATGCTGGGCACTTTTCAGAGTGTCGAAGAGATTGCCGTTGGTGTGGATGGCAAGCGTACGCTTGGCACGGGTCATACCCACATAGTATCGGCGCAGTGTGTCATCAGTAGGATGCTCGGGATGGGTAATGAGCATCAGTACATGGTCGAACTCATGACCTTTTGCCTTGTGGATGGTGCTGATCACGATGTCTGATTTCGAGATGTCACAGAAGTCTTCTACTGATGATTCAAACACGAACTCCCTCAGGTCGCTGTAGTACTTGGCACGATTGGTCTGCTCAAATATCTGTAGGCTGCGGCGCAGATATGGCAATGCCTGGCTGGTGGCATATTTTTGGAATGTCAGCTGCTTGGTTGTTTCCCAAATATCATCAGGGATGATAGGGGATTTCGTCTCCTTGATGCCTTGGTCTATCTTCTTCAAGAAGTATCTTACCTCTGCCAGATTCCAGAAGCGCAAGCCGTCCATTGATTGCACCAGCTTGGCCTTGATGCCATGACTGTGAAGAAGAGCCAGCATGATGACAGCCTCCTCATTGGTCTGCGTGAGGATGCTGATGGTTTCGTTCTTCTTGCGGGAAGATGCATCGGCTTCTTTTGAAGCGTTACTTCCCAGTAATCGCGTAACATCTTCTAGGATAGGCTGATACATATAAACCTTTTTCTCCTGAATCTCGTATGGATGCTTCACGATTCTTACTTCTCCATCTTCTTGACTCATGGAGATGATAGGGGTAGATTTGATTCGTTGGCGGATGTTGCGGGCAAAGTCGTTGGCAGTATCCACGATGTGGCGAAGGCTGCGGTAATTCTCGGTCATCTCGATGAAACGGCTGTGCTCTGTCTGGGTCAGTTCATAGAAATACCGCGAGTTGGAACCTCTAAACTCATAGATGTTCTGGTCATCATCTCCTACGGCAATCACCCTCATCTCTTCGTTGGCTTTCATCAGAGCAGAGACAAGGGCATAGTCATCCTTGCTCATGTCTTGCGCCTCATCGATCACGAGCACGGTCTTGCTGATGCGATTGGGCTCCACTTCTCCATTGTTGATCATTTCGGCGGCTTGCTTAACCACATCTCCAGCCTCATCCAGATTGCCAACCCTGCCCAGCAGGTCGAAGCAGTAGGAATGGAAGGTCTTGATCTCTACGAAATGGGCGGCATTGCCGATGAGTTGCATCAGTCGCTGCTTGAATTCGGTAGCGGCTGCACGAGAGAAAGTAAGCATCAGAAGTTGTTCGTGCTTTACATCTTCCAGCAGCAGGAGAGAGGCAAGCTTATGTACGAGCACACGTGTCTTGCCGCTGCCAGGACCGGCAGCGACTACGATGCAGCGAGACTCATGGTCGTCGATGATTTCCTTCTGTCGCTTGGAGAGCATTCCGAAGAGTTGCTTATACTTCGAAGGTGTTACGTTGCGCTCTATCTCAGTCTCCCGGCTGCCCTTGAAGTACTTTGAGATGAAGCAATGGTAGTCCATCTGGAAGTAATCCTGCACATATTGCAGGGCGGCGTTGTAATCCCTTACCATCAGGTTGGCATATTCGCCCACGATGTGAATCTGCTGAATCTTCTGCTTGTAGAACTCATTGAGCATGCGATAATCCTCCTGCTTATAGCGCAGTCGGGGTTCCTTGATACGCTTAATCGCCATCGCATTGTAGAGTACCAGGAATCCTCCTTCCAGCTTCATGGCTCCTATCTTGGAGAGATAGAGCAAGGCTTCCTCCACGTCTTCCAACTGTAGGGAAGAGAAGTCGGAAAAGAGTGACTGGTTGCTGGATTTCAGATCGTTCAGAAGTTCGACTACCGAGAATTGAAGAGGCTTCTCTTTTGAATTCTCTTTTGAATTATCTCTAGAGCCAGAGGCTTTTCCTAAACCTTTTTCTTCAAAAGGATTCTTTTCTTCAGAAGAGCTATTGTTGCTCTCTTCTGTTATAGTTTTACAGTTTTCTTCAGCCAGGCTGTATAGTCTTTCGATGATGAATCGGCAAACCTCAATTCGTCTTTCGAATCGTGTGATGATGGTCTCTATATCCTTGTCTCTTGTTACGATGAGATTGCGGACGCCGTCTTCCTTCTTGTGCGCATAACCCTTCACTGCCAGGAAGTATAGCAGTGTGCGGATTTTCTTTTCTGTTGAAGTGTTGATGCCGTCGTGTACGGCATTGTCATTGAGTTGTTTGTATGTGATATGCAGCGATTCATCTGGGATATGTTCCAGAATGTATCTTTCCAGTTTGGCGAAGTTTTCCAGCATCTGCTGAGGCTTGCGTTGCTTGTCGCTGATGTCTTGCAGATAGGCAGAGATGTCACGGGTATCGGCAAGGATGCCTTCCTGTCGCATTCGGTCAACGGAGGAGATGACGTCTCGCTTGCTGAGTCCTAGGATGTCGGCGAGGTAATCGATGCGGGATTCAGCCTCGCTATCCTGTGCCTTGGCTATATGCTTCTGGGTGATGAGCGACTTGATGATGCGGATGGCATTCTTCATCTCATCTTCCGAGAACAGGGGTGATTCGGTGAGGCGAAGTCTTGCCTCGTCCATGTTCTTGACGGTGATACCTGTGGCATAGACGTGCGGAATATTGTTGCCACGCTCTATGTATCCGCTCTGTTCTAGAGCAGAAAGGGCAGTGCGGACACGGGTTTCTATGTCGGATACCGAGTCATCCCAACCGGCTTGGCGGGCTATCTCCAGTGCCGAACAACTTACATGTGGACGCTGCTTGGTAAAATCCTTAATGGCTTTCCATACCTGTTGTATCTCGCTGATGCTCAGCTTGGTTTGGTTGAGCAGGATGAAGTGCTTGTCCAAGTCCTCGTCGCTATAGAGTACATAGCATTTGGCATTGAGGTGTGGATCTCTTCCTGCACGTCCTGCCTCCTGTACATAGTTCTCCAGAGAGTCGGAGATGTCGTAGTGGATAACCAGCCCAACATCGCTCTTATCTACTCCCATGCCGAAGGCGGAGGTGGCAACGATGATTCTAACCTTATCGTTCATGAAGGCATCCTGATTGTGTATCTTCTCATCGGCATCCATCTTGCCATTATAGGGCAGGGCGGAAATTCCGTCACGGGTCAGCTTTTGGGCGAGTTCCCGGGTTCGCTTGGTGCGGGATACGTAGATGATGGTAGGGCAATCTGCCTGTTCCACCAGCGAGCGCAGGAGATTGTATTTGTTGCCGTCACTATCTACGTGGATAACGGAATAGTGCAGGTTGGTACGTGAGGCTGATGAGGCGAAGAGCTGGAAATCGGTGCCCAGCCAATGCTTGAAATAGTCGCAGATGTCCTGCACCACCTTCTGTTTTGCAGTGGCGGTGAAGCAAGATACGGGTATCAGGGTTTGACCATGGTTGCGGGCCATTGCATCTTTGCCAAACTTACGTTCCTGGTATTCCTTGATAAACTTGCCGATGTATAGGTAATCCACCCGGAAGTCTTGTCCCCATGCAGAGAAGCAGTGAGCTTCATCAATGACGAATCTCACCACATGCCGTGCCATCAGAATGCGCTCGATGGTTTTGGAGCGCAACATCTCTGGTGCAATATATAATAAGGTGGCATCTCCGCTCTGCACTCGTTCGATGGCTAGGGACCGGGAGATAGGGTCGAGGAGACCGTTGATGGTTACGGCATCGGTGAAACCACGGTCTGCGAGGTTATCTACCTGGTCTTTCATCAATGATTGCAGAGGTGAGATAACCACGGTGAGTCCATGTATGGTTCTGCCATCCATCAGGGCTGGCAACTGGAAGGTGAGCGACTTGCCGCCACCCGTAGGAAATATCGCCAATAATGACTTGCCATCTACTGCTGCCTGCGATGCCTGTTCCTGCAGCGGTTCGCCGTCATAGGTACGGAAGGCATCATAGCCGAAGAGTTGTTTCAGGTTGTGATGAATGTCGAGCATGCGGTTGCAATACTCGCAGCCATCGGTGCATTGAGTATGGCAGAGCATATAGATGATATGTTCTACTTCGGGATAATGGAAGAGTACCCAACCTGGGGTAACAGATTGGTAATCGTCTGTGCCTATGAGAGCCAAGGCGTATGCCAAGCCGCAAGGAGACTGGGCTGCAAGAGCCGGAATGTCGGCATGGGCGCAAATATGATTCTTGTATTCAGAAAGAATGAATTCAGAAACGTCTCTGATTGCATCATCCTTTTCGATGGCTCCCACATACATCAGGAATCCTTTGAATTCCTCTTCATTCTGGAGCAGCAAGGTGAAGATTTTCCTCTTCCTTTCTGATAATTGATTCCATGCAGCGATTTCATCCATCAACAGTTCCTTGGCTTTCTCGCAGTCATTGACTGGATTATTCATCTGCTCGCTCATCAGTTTGTCGTCCTTTACCAGATGATGGTAAGGGCGCTTGGGGAAGAGAAGCGGGGAGAGATAGAGGGTATCTATCAGTATGCCGTTGAGTTGGAGATAGCGGGCATCGTGATGAATGAGGTTATGACCGCAGATATAGTCAACCTTTCCTTCTTGCAGGAACTTGTTCAGTGCCGTCTGTGATGCTTGGTGAAAGGTAGCTCCATCATAACGCAATGCTCCGATGTCGTGTATTTTGTGGTCTTTCAGTCCCACTTCGGTATCCACGAAGGCAATGTTCCTGCTTCTGGCATCTTTCTTCTTGATGTCAGAGCTTACGGTGAGATTGTTCTTCCTTCCAAAGAAGCGACTGAATATTGACATAATCTTCGATGTTTATATTTACACCGCAAATGTACAATTATTATTTGATATATGCAAATAATCAAGTGCTTTTATCTTCTTTAAAAGCTGTTTTTATACAATTCCAAGAGGCTTGTGAGGATATCATCAAGGCAGATTAATATGCTCCTAAAACCTTCCAGTCGTCTATGAGTTTGAACAGTCGGGGTATGGCTGGCTTGTAACTGTCGGGATAGGTGAGGGAATAGACGAAGAGTATTCTGCCACTCTTGATGAATTTATCATAATGACTGTAGCCATCTACTCTTACTCCGTTTTCATAGACAGGACCGGAGAGGATGAATGCTTTATTCGATGCCTGCATCGTCCGCTCCGAATGAAGCTTCTGGGCTAGAGAATCGGCACAAGCCTGAAGGGTGTTGCTATAGTTGGGGGTAACATAACTTTCTAGAATGATGTTGGCATGATTGGTGAATGAGAAGCGGGCATAGCCCTGATATCCCGATACCGAAGTATCCTCCTGCTGGAAGAAGCAAGGATACTTGACAACGTAGCCGAAGTCCGGATCATTGTATTCCTTCATAGGTGCCATCTCTACCTTGGTCTTGAAATCCGCCATCGGTGTTTGCTGATCTTTCGTAACCTCATGATGATAGTTGATGATGAAGTTTATCATCATCAGCAAGACAACTGCTATCAAAAAAATCTTCTTCATATCTTTGCTCTTTTGTATTTTAGCAGCAAAGGTATGAAGAAGATTGAAAACTGCCAAATAATAAGTATGACATTTTAGTTTTTTAAATATTTATTTCTTCCCTTTATTGATGATATAAATTCCGGCAGTAGCCAATGCGCCTGCTATCAGATACTTCCAGTAGAAGGTTTCACCAAGACAGAGGCAGGAGGTGATGGCTCCTACTACGGGGATGAGCGAATTGTATATTGCTACCTTTCCTACGGGATTGCAGCTCAATAGTTTATTGTAGAGAGCGAAACTGATGGTTGAGATGGCAATGAGCAGCAGAAGGATGGTGATGCCCCAGAGGCTGATGACTGGCAGATAGCCACCCATTAACAATGCAGGAATCACCAGCAAGGCTCCACCGATACTCAGCGAATAACCGGTTCCTACGAAAGCATCCACCCTCTTGCTCAAGCCTCGGGTCAGCAGGGAAGCACTGGCTCCACACAGGGCGTTGAGGATAATCATACCATCGCCCAGGAATGTGAAACTACCGCTTTCCTTTCCGCCAAGGTTCAAGGCAAGGATGCCCAGGAATCCGATGATGCAGCCCAATGCCTTTCGCCACGTCATCCTGTCGCTCTTGAAGAAGATGCAGGCAAAGATAACCACCGTGAAGACGCTCATCGAATTGAGTATCGCCGAACGTGCTCCTGCATTATGCGAGAGTCCGAAATAGAAGAAGGCATAATGAAGGGTGGTGTTGAGGAGTGCATAGAGGAGAAGGAACCAGACATTCTCTTGAACAGCTTTCTTCTTGAATCCGAATTTACGATGCGAGCTTCTGGCGATGGCAAGGATGATGATGCCGGAGATGAAGAAGCGGATGCCGGCAAAAAGCATCTTGCTTCCGGTCATGTCTGCTGTAATCTGATATTCCTCCATTCCCATTTTTATCAATGGGTAAGCCCATCCCCACGAGATAGCAGCCGTAAGGGCGAACAGGCTTACCCATACCGGGCGCTGAAATATACTGAGTGTATTTGTTTCTTTCTTTTCCATTATAACTTAATTGGTATTCCCTTGCTTCTGTGTTTGCTAAATGGCAATCTACAAGTCCCCAAGATGTCTTTCTATCGGAATACCGCGGTTCTTGTCCTTGTCATCCTTGTTGATGTCTATCCAGTTGCGCAGGGTATCCATGGCGATGCGGGTGGCATGGCGAAGATGATCGCCATCCTTCAGTCTGCCCACGATGATGCTGGAGAATATGTCGCCGGTGCCCGGGAACTGAACAGGGATTTCTTCGTAGGGCAGGAGGAAATACTCTTCTGTAAGATGATTGAAGCCTACCACGGCATGCTGACCCTCTACGATGCACGAGGTGATGAGCACGGAGTGGGAACCGATGGCTCTCAGTTTATCTACCAGCTCATAGGCTGCTTCTTCTGAGATTCCCTCTTCCTTGTATTCCGAATCCGTCAGCAGGCAAGCCTCGGTATAGTTGGGAAAACAGAGATGCGATACGCTCAGCATCTCCTTCATGCATCTCACGGTACTCTCACTGGCTCCACCATAGAGCTTGCCGTAATCGCCCATCACGGGATCCACATAGATGTCGGTGCCCAGCGCAGCCTGTTCTCTGCAATAACGTGCCACCAGCTTCGCCTGACGCTCCGAAGCCATGAAACCCGTTGTGATGGCATCGAAGTGAATGCCCAGTTCGTTCCACTTCTGCAAGGCTTCCTCGATATACGAAGTGCATTCCAGAATGGCGTACTTGCCGTATGGGAAGGTGTTGCTGATGAGCATGGTGGGCAGATTGAATACATCGAGTCCCATATAAGAGAGGATAGGCATCTGAACTGCGGCAGATACCTTTCCGTAGCCACACATATCGCTGATAATGAGGATATTACTTTTCGCTTTCATTCTTTCTTTTTTCTACTTGCTTTTCTTTCTTATCCTGATTATCTCTTAATAGCTGGCTGTACACTTGATACCCAATGCCTCTACACGGTCCTTGATGGCATCGAGAACTTCCTTTGGTGCCTTTTCCAGCAACTTGTCTGGTGTTTCGCGGGCGATGGTATAAACCATTACCTGCTGAGGCTGGATGTCTTTCACTGCCTCCAGCCAAGGAGCTACGAAATGCTCGCTGGTATTGTCCAAACCGTCACCTCTCAGGAACATGGTCTGGATGATGACGTGCCCCTTGAACATCTTCAGATATTTGATCACATCCTTCACATCGTAGTTAGGCTGCTGAGGGCGGTCCAGCTTCTTGATGTAATCCATATCCACGGTATCCAGTTTCAGGATGTTGTTATCCACGAGCATCAGCGCCTCTCTCACTTCCTCCTTATATATATAGGTGGCGTTGCTGAGCACGGATACTTGTGCTTCAGGGAAATATTTCTTGCAGAGTTCCATCGTATCTTCCACGATTCCCTTGAAGTCTGGGTGTCCCGTAGGTTCACCGTTTCCTGCGAAGGTGATGTCGTCCAAAGGCTGGTTGTTGTCGTGGCGCTCTTTCAGAACTTTCTCCAGTCCTTCTCTTACCTCCTCGCGGGTAGGGCGCTTCTTCTTAGGACGGAAGTCGGCGTTGAATCCGCATTCGCAATAAACGCAGTCGAATGAGCAGACCTTGCCATCAGATGGCATGAGGTTGATGCCCAGTGAAACTCCCAGACGGCGGGAGTTTACCGGACCGAATATCGGTGATGGATAAATAATCGTTGACATAATCTTATTCTCCTTTATCTAATCTATTCTTTATTTTATCTTGGTAATACCTATTTTATACCAATCTTATTTACTTGTTCGTAATTTGGTGGGCAAAAGTACTAAAAAATGTTGGAATGAACAAATAAATCAACTGAAAATCGATTTATCCTTACCATTTGTCTTCTATCTCCGATAGATTGTGTACTTTTGCATTCCAATCTGGGGAGAATCTTGGTGATTTCGATTCGGATTTAAAGGAAAAAACAAAAAAGTTGATGTTTTGCTTAGTTTTTCGCTTGGCTCAACTGTATAGATAGTATATGAACAGAAAAAAGGACATAGAACAATTATTCCGTCAGCATTACGCGAAGATGTACAATCTGGCCAGATGCATTCTTTCAGATGATGACGAGAGCAAGGATGTGGTGAGCGAAGTATTCGCCCAGATTCTTGCCGATGATGTGGTTCTGGTGCCTGGGAGTGAGGAAGGTTACTTGATGCGGAGCGTACGCAACCGCTGTCTCAACCTGATAGCTCATAAGAGCGTGAAGGAAAGGGTGGCGAAACTGCTGCTGGATGATTCCGACGTGATTCTCTCGGAAGAGACCGATGAACGGCTCGACCGGCTGATGCTTCTCATCGAAGACCTGGAACCGCCTATCCGGCAACTCATTTTCCGTCTGCGCTATCTTCAGGAGAAATCTTATCAGGAGGTGGCTGATGAAGTGGGAGTGAGCAAGGTGACGGTATTCAACCATCTCTCGAAGGCGATGGACTGGATTAAGAAACAATTTAAATGAGCAAGACAATGACAAACATGAGTAAAGAAGAAAAGCGGATGATGCTCTTTGACATGCAGGAGCATCCCGAGAAATATACCGACGAGCAGGTGGAACGCCTGCTTGCCGATGAGGAAGTGAAGGAGTTCTTCCATGAACTGGCGATGGCGAGAATGGCTGGCAAGAAAGCCAATCCGAAGGAGGTGGATGTGGATGGGGCTTGGAAGGAATTTGTTCAGGCACATCACGAGGGTAAGTTGGCGATGGATGCCGGCAGAGCCAAGGACGCTTATCGCAACCGGATGAAGATTGCTGCATCCATCGTCGGCATCATCTTCCTTTCGGGTGTAGCCTTGGCTGCGATTCACAATGGCTGGTTGGGATTCCCGGCTTCTGATCAGACAGCGGATAACAAGGCTGCTACAGAACAGATGGCAACACCCCAGGCGCTTGCGAATGACAGTCTTCGTGCTGTAACAGCAGAGAAGAAGGATTCGCTTGATATGAAACCCGAGGTGTTTGATGATGCTGAATTGGGAACCATCCTGGCTCAGTTATCCGGTTTCTATAATGTCAAGGTAGAGTATGTGGATGCCGGTGCCCAGCACATCCGTCTCTTCTTCAACTGGAACAAGACGAAGACTTTGGAGCAGAACCTGGAGATTTTGAATGCTTTCGACCGCATACAGATAGAGTATATTGACGGTACATTGTTGGTGAAATAAGATAGGAGGATATATTTATGAGAGATTTTTGGAAACCAATGCCCGTTAACGGCAAGCTTATCAGAGAGCTTCTTCTTCTCTTCCTGTTGCTTTTGGTTCAGCAGTCTTATGCCCAGCGCATCACCCGACAATATAATAATATGTCGTTCTCTGCGGCGTTGAAGGATTTGAACGCCCGCCAGCATAAGTACACCATCAACTTCGTGTATGATGAACTGGAGGATTTCAGGGTGACCAAGAGCATCAGAAACCAGAGTGTTCCCGATGCCATCATGCAACTGATAGGATTCTATCCCATCAGGATGACGCAGGTGGAGGATAATATCATGGTGGAGTGTACGCAGAAGACAACCCTTCGTTATAAGGGACGTATTATAGATGAGAGTGGCAATGCTGCCGAATATGCAAATATAACCTTGTTGTCGCCCATTGATTCCACAATAGTAGGGCATGGTGTGAGCAATGAGAATGGAAGTTTTGTCATTCCTTGTAATTCCCGGAAAGTCTTAGCCCGTATCACATACGTTGGTTATAAGACAATCAGCCGTATATACAGCAATCCGGAAATGGGAATCATCAAATTGCAGCCTGAAACGATGATTATCAAGGGAGTTGTAGTGAAGGGTGACAGACCTCAGTATAAGATGTCGCCTGGAGGAGTGGAGGTTGCCGTAGAGCATACCTTGCTTTCTAAGATGGCAAACACTTTTGATGTCCTGAATCTGTTGCCACGTGTCTCTGTGAATGGGCAAAAGATATCCGTGTTTGGTAAGGGCACACCGATTGTTTATATCAACAACAAGCGTGTGAATGACAATAATGAGATTGTAAACATCACTCCCGACAATATCAAGTCGATTTCGGTGATAACAAGTCCTGGAGCAGAATATGATGCCGAGGTAGAATCGGTAATTCGTATCCGTACCAAAGAGCGCCGTGCCAATGGGTTCAGCTTACGCGCGGATGCTTACGGTAAATACAATAAATGGATGTCGGATTACGAGCTTTTCAGCACCCGGTATCAGACCAAGAAATTTGAGATAGCCAATAGCTTATGGACGCAGGGCTATCATATTGGCGAGGATAATCACCTGAACACAGATATCAATTTGCCTGACAAGCATTATCACAACGACCAGCATTTTAATTCGGATACCAAACACCGCTTCTTGTCGGAATATCTCTCGGCCGACTATTCACTCAACGACAGCAATTCTATTGGTGGCTCTTATCGCTACTATGGCATGTTGAATGGCAGGACGAATAGTGCAAGCCAACAGGATGTGTTTCTGAACGGTGTGGCACAGGGAAGCATTGGGCAGAATGAGGTTGCAAAGCCTCACCTTGGTTCACATGAGGCAGAAATCTATTATGTGGGAAAGATAGGACAGGTAGGCATCGATTTCAATGCCACATACTATACGGTCAATAACAGACGTAGTGACGAGAGTATTGAAAGCAGCAAGGAGTTGGGCAATCAGGAGGTACACTCAAGCAATCGTCAGAATAGCGATATGTGGGCAGGCAAGTTGGTTGTGAATATTCCTTTGTGGAAAGGAAATATGTCTGTAGGAACAGAGCTGTCGAAGACCGACTCTCATGGAACGTTCCTGAATGAAGAGCAGTTGGTGCCATCCACAGAGACGGATATCCATGAAAGAAATGTTGCTGGCTTTGCGCAATATGGACTGTCCCTCAGCAAGTGGAACATTGGTTTGGGTGTGCGTTACGAGAATATCATTCGCAACTATTTCTCTGGTGGAGTCAAGCAGGATGATGTGAGCAGAAGATACAGCAACTTCTTTCCTAACCTCAGCATATCATGGAACAAAGGTAACTGGAATTGGCAGTTGAATGTCAACGAGAAAATAAATCGTCCAAGTTATCGACAGTTAGGCAACTTCATGCAGTTTGACAACCGTTTCCTTTATGAAGGCGGAAATCCTACCTTGCAACCGGAGAAGGTGTTCAATGTTGAGGCAATGATGACATATAAGTGGCTGAATGTTTCCGCAGGTTATAAATATCTGAAGGATGTGATAGAGTGGACCAAGTATATCTATCCTGGAAAGGAATTTGCTTATAGTACGTCGTTGAATTTCGACCATAAGCAGCTGCTTTATGCTTCTGTCAATGTTTCGCCAAAGCTTGGCATCTTCCGTCCTAGGTGGGGATTCTATTATAAACAGCAGTTCTTCGATACCAGGAAGTATGGTGCCAGCAAGGCATTAAGCAGACCTTTGCTGTTGTGCTTGCTCGACAATAATTTCGCTCTTTCAGAAACCATGAATGCGGCTATCAGCCTGAATGCAGCAACCCCCAATGCAGATGGATTTCTTATGATGAAGAGTAATTACAGCGTCGATCTGCGGTTCGACAAGTCGTTTGCCAATCGCACATGGATCATTTATCTTTCTGCAAATGACATCTTCAAGACTACAAAGGAACGTTGGACGATGTATGGACAGGGTTCGGGTACCACAAAAGACTGCTACAACTATACTCGTAGCATCTCCTTGCAGGTTACGTATAATTTCAATGCCAAGCGCAGTAAGTATAAGGGTACGGGAGCTGGTAATGAAGAAAAGAGCCGCTTGTAGTTCTTGTTAGGAAGAAACTCTCTTAATAAACAATGAATATATGACAATCGGTCAAGCGAAGGCAAAACCATGTTGGTTTGCTCTTTGCTTGACCGATGTTTATATTTTTCTTCTATCATCTTATTAATTGTTTCTATCATTCCAGGGAGTTTGTTTTTGACTACATCAAAGACAATAGATTCATCTATGTCAAAATAGTGATGATTAGTTCTTCGTCATGCATAGATCCCATCTCTTTTAATTTGCTTCAAAAGCATCGGATTCATGTTATTGCGAAGTCGGACAATATCTACAGGCTTACCAAAGAGCTCTTGCAGTTCTTCCTTGATGTGAACCATTGTAAATAAGTCTGGCTTTTTCATTTCCACACAAACATCAACATCGCTGTCTTCGGTCTGTTCGTTTCTAGCCACAGATCCAAAGATTCCAATCTTTGTAATACCATAAGCATCAGCTTTGGTGCTCAGGTATTTGCGAAGTATGGTAATATAATCGTTTGTCGTTTTCATTATCTTTCTGTTTTTGCCACAAATATACGATTTTATTTTTTATGTTCCAAGTTTTTGCAGGGTTTTCTTGCAATAATAGTTCAAATTACTTGGTTTTATGGTGTTTTTTATTATCTTTGCATAGGTTTTTCGAAAAAAGTAGAAGATTTCTTCATTTTAGGGGTAATTGATTTCCGGAAAGCTTGTATATAAGAGTAGAAACAAGAAGAAAATGACGTGATGACAGAAGAAAATGAACAGCGGATGGAACGGCTGTTCCACGACCATTACGAGCAGATGTATCGCTTCGCCTTTGCCTTGCTTCATGATAATGAGGAGGCGAGGGATGTGGTGAGTGATGTGTTCTCCAGATTGTGGGATAAACAGCTGGTTCCAGACCGGGCTTACCTGATGCGGAGCGTGAAGAATGCCTGCATCAATCTTATAGCCAGAAAGAAGAGAGATGAACGACTGAAACGGCTTCTCCCTCTCTCGGAAGAGAAATTGACGGAGGAGGAACCTTCTCGTCTGGAAGAGCGATGGCAGGCTGCTGTGGATTGCATCGACCATAACCTGACCGACCAGACGGCTTCCGTCATCCGATTGTGCTATCGGGAAGGAATGTCGTATAAGGATACGGCGGAGGAGCTGGGCATCAGTGTCTCGGCAGTGAATAAGCATATCGTAAAAGGTTTGCGAACGCTCAGAGAAAAGTTGAAAGGAAAACAATAACCCTAAAATGAAGAAAGGAAAGAAAATGAAACATGAATTATCTGACATAAATCCTCAGAAGATGGATTCTCAGAAATGGGATATGCTCCTCGATTTCCTGGAGCATCCCGAAAAGTATTCCGAAACCCAGAAGGATGAACTTCTGGGCGATGAGGAAGTGAACGAACTCTATCAGCAGCTGATAGAGACCCGACAGTCTCTGGATTTCGCCAAGTCGAAGGAAGGGATGAAGATGCCTTCGATTGATGCAGAATGGGAGAAACTGAAAGATGAGATGAAGCTGAAAGAAAAAAAGCAGCTGAAAGAAGAAAAGCAGCAGAAAGAAGAGATGAGTCAGAATGCAGAAACCCAGCAAACTGCCAAGTTGTTTCCTCTCTGGAGTCCGATGAGAAAGGTGGCTGCCGTTGCAGCCGTCCTTGTCGTCTCCGGTATCACCTTTGCTGCCATTCATCTGGTAACCCGTTCTCATCAGGCATCAGATAAGAACAAAACCGAACTCGTGCCATCCCGAAAGGATTCTATCCAGCAGGTTTCTGCTCCTCAGAAATCCAACATAGAAGAAAAGACAGATTCTGCAAGTCTTGCCCAGCTCCCATTGGTTTACGAAAACGCTGAACTTCAGAATATCCTTACTCCTATTGCCGGGCATTTCCATCTCCAGGTAACTTATCAGAACGAGTCGGCTCGCCATATCCGTCTCTTTCTGCAACTGGAGAAGAACATGAGTCTGGATGATATCATCGAACTGTTGAATCATTTCGAAAAAGTGAATATTCGTCATGAAGGTCAAACTTTAATCGTGGAATAAGATGAAAAGATTAAGATATATCATGCTGCTGGCAGGTTTGATGAGCCTTTCTCTTCAGACCATCTATGCCCAACGCATCACCCGCAGCTTCCGCAACACTTCTATGTCAGAAGCGCTCACCATCCTTGCCAAGAGCACCAAGGATTATCGTATCAATTTTATGTATGATGAGTTGGAAGATTTCACGGTAACCACAAGTATCGTGAAGCGAACCGCTCCGGATGCCATCCGCCAGATTATGGGTTTCTATCCGATGAAGATGACGATAGATGGCGAAAACATCTTTGTGGAGTGCACGCAGAAGACTCCCACCAAGATGATAGGTCGTATCATAGACAATAAGAAACGCCCTGTAGATTTCGCCAATGTAGCCCTGCTGAATGTTCGTGACTCTTCATTGATTAATGGCGGTGTGACGAATGAGAACGGTCAGTTCGTGATTCCCTGCGGAGCCAGAAAGGCGATAGTAAGAGTTAGTTGCGTGGGCTATCATACCGCTGTTGATACTTATAATACAGGTAAGATAGGTTCAATTACTCTGAAGGAGGCAACAATGAACCTGCAGAAGGTGATAGTAAAGGCGGTTCGCCCTCGTACCAAGTTGACCCATGGTGGATTCCAGACCCAGGTTCAGGGTACGTTGTTGAGCGATGTAGGTATGGTTTCCGACTTATTGAAACAGATTCCTCGTGTAAGAGTGAACGCCGATGGAGGTTGTAGCGTATTCGGAAAAGGTACTCCTGAGATTTATATCAATGGCAGAAAAGTTACCGATACCAAGGAATTGCAGCATCTCTCTTCTAAGGAGGTGAAAAGTGTGGATGTCATTACCAATCCTGGTGCACAATATAGTGCCGAGGTGGGTTCTGTCATTCGTATACATACCATCAAGAAGCAGGGAACGGGTTTGAGTGGCAGTCTCTATTCCAAGTATTCCTTTGCCGAAAAGAATAATTGGATAGAGAATTTAAATCTCAATTATCGCATGGGTGGCTTGGATATCTTCTCGCTCTTGGCATGGAATGATACCTATCGTCATCTTTCTCAAACTACGGAGACCACTGTTATGGGTAATCAGCATCAGGTAAACTTGGCGATGCCCTATTCAGGAACGTTGCGTTCCCATAATCCATACGGAAAATGGGGAATGAACTACCAGATAGATGATAACAATTCATTTGGTGTCTTCTATAGTGTCTATAATAATACCTATGAATATTTCAATCTGCAGTCAGACTATGAGGTGAAGGAAGATGGGAAGCATGCAGGCAAAGTGAAGTATGATGACGATGAAAGTAGTACGATTCAAGGTCCTGTTCATGAGGCGGATGCCTACTATGAGGGAAAACTGGGCAAGATGAGTGTGAATCTGAACGCTACCGCTCTTTGGTCTTCTGATAAGACTTTTCAAGATGCCGTAGAAATGAGTGAGGAACTTGGCTCACGTGATGTGAACAGTATAACAAGAAACAAACGCCGCATGTTGGCTGGTAAGTTGGAATTGGGTTATCCTCTTTCTGAAAAAGTAAATCTCAATGTTGGAACAGAATATACCAATAGTCATGTTCATAATTTCTATCAGAACGAACAGGAGTATATCGCCACTTCTGACAGTAGGATAGAAGAGCAAAACTTTGCTGCATTTGCCAATATCGATCTGGCTATAGGCAATCATATTGGCTTACAGGCTGGAGCTAGATATGAGCATGTAAGTCATGACTGCTCTGAACGGGAGATGAGTAGGACATACGATAATGTGTTCCCTACATTCTCTCTTGGTTATCAGAAGGGGAAACTTCAGATGGAGTGGAGTGCATCGATGAAAACTCAGCGTCCTTCTTATGATGTCCTTTCCGGTTTTACCAGATATGACAACCGTTATATTTACGAGGGTGGCAATCCTTCCTTGCTTCCTACCAATATATATAATTTAGAATGGGATGTTCAGTATGGTTGGTTAGGATTTTCTGCCAATTATGGTTATAACAAACATGCCATCACCACTCTTGAAATGCTATATGATACAACCTCAGATATTCTGCTTAGTAAGCCCTATAATATAGATTATTTACAGTTAATGGACTTATCTTTAGTGGCAACTCCTGTGTTTGGTTTTTGGCATCCGATGTGGGAGTTGGATTTTGAACAACAGTTTGTGAATGGTGAGAAGTATGGTTATCATGGTAATCTCCGTAAGCCTCAATTCTCAGTCCGGTTGAACAACTGGTTTTCCTTGAGCCACGATTGGTCGGCTAATGTAGATTATTTCATGTCTTCATCTCATAGCTTTGGCTTTTCAGAAGTGGGTAGTGTCAGTGCTTTGAATCTTTCTGTCAAGAAGATGTTCCTAAAGAAAAGTCTTAGCATTCAGTTGGAGGCAAACGATCTCTTCCATGGTCTGAACGATAATCAGAAGTCGTTTGCTACATGTATGTCTATGTTCAAGAAGTGCAAGATGAATTCTCGTTCTTTTGCTCTGACGGTAACTTATAACTTCAATGCCACCAAGAGCAAGTATAAGGGTACGGGTGCTGGTAATGCAGAAAAGAGCAGATTATAGCTTCAATTTAACAGGATTTTTTCCTCTGTTTCTTTGCCATTTCCATCTTTTTCCTTAAATTTGCAGTGGAAATTCTATAATAGATATATGTAATAGCAATAAGAAATGAAGAAGATGAAACAGAAAAAGATGAGAAAGATAGGCATCGCTTCGGCTCTGGGCTTAGTGGTGCTCGTGATGCTGGGACTGTATGGTGCCAGCAACTATATGCTCAATTATTCGCTCAACTATCCGAAGGAGGAAAGAATGACAGCTGAGCATTGGAAGAACAGAATGAAGAAAGAGTGTCCCTGGATGATTGGCTGGATGGACTCTGTGTATCAGCACCATTGCGTGAAGGATACCTTTGTCACGATGCCGTCGGGCTACAAGGCCCATGCCATCTATCTCTATGCACCGAAGACTACGGAAAAGACTGCCGTGGTGGTGCATGGCTATCAGGTGCGCTCCGAGGGAATGCTGCACATCGCCTATCTCTATAATCACGATATGGGGTATAATGTGCTCCTGCCAGATCTGTATGGACATGGAGAGAGCGAGGGCGACCATATCCAGATGGGATGGAAGGATAGATGGGATGTCATCAGATGGTCGGAAATAGCCAATGAGATTTTTAAAGTGAAGAGTGAAGGAGAAAAAGTGGAGAATGAAGAACGAAGAGTGAAGAATACTCAGCAGGTGATTCACGGTATTTCGATGGGTGCGGCAACCACGATGGCAGTATCGGGAGAGAAGACTCCCGATTACGTGAAGTGCTTTGTGGAGGACTGCGGCTATACCAGCGTGTGGGATGAGTTTTCCGCTCAGCTCAAAGACCAGTTTGGCTTGCCTGCCTTCCCGCTGATGAATACCACCTCTGCTCTTTGCCAGCATCGCTACGGCTGGTCGTTTGCCGAGGCGCAGCAGATAGAGCAGGTTCGCAAGAGCACCAAACCGATGCTCTTTATCCATGGCGATAAGGATGCCTTCGTGCCCTACGCCATGCTTCATCCGCTTTATGAGGCAAAGACGAAAGGCAGAAAAGCTATCTTCATCGCCAAAGGCTCCGTTCATGCTATGGCATATCGCGACCATCACGAGGAATACACCCGCATCGTGAAAGATTTTGTTTCTAAAGAAGAATAGGCTATTCTCCTATATGTTGTCCCACCACATATCCCGTGGTCCAGGCAGCCTGCAGATTGAATCCGCCGGTGATGGCATCGATGTCGAGCACTTCTCCTGCAAAGAAGAGGTGAGGGCACACCTTACTCTCCAGGGTATGCAGGTCGATGTTGCTGAGGCTGATGCCGCCGCAGGTAACAAACTCCTCCTTGAAGGCTCCCTTGCCGTTCACCTGATAGAGGTCGTTGGTGAGGGTTTCTATCAGCAGGTTGCAACCCTTCTTTCCCATTTCGCTCCATTTCTTCTCGGGCGCATATCCCATCTTCTGAATCAGGAAGAGCCAGAGGCGGGATGGGAGATTGTAAGGGCGGATGCTAGCCAGCTGCTTCTGCGGGTTGGCGATGATGATGCCCTGGATGTTCTCTTCCACCAGCGAGCGGTTGCTCTCGTGTACCCAGTTTACGGAAATCTTAATCTGATAGTTGTTCTCGTGCAGATAGCGGGCTGCATGAGAGGAGAGCTTAAGCACGGCAGGACCGCTCATGCCCCAATGGGTGATGAGAAGTGGACCCTCTGCCTTCAGCTTGGTGCCCGGAATGCTGGTATATACAGGCTCTACCACCGTGCCCATCAGGTTCTTGAAAGCCTTGTCGGCAATGTTGAAGGTGAAGAGCGATGGGATAGGCTGCTCTATCGCATGTCCCAGGTCAGAGAGATGTTTGAAGCTTTCCTGTTTGGGATGACCACCCGTGGTGATGGCTACCCGGTGGAAGGCTATCTGCCTGATTTCGGAAACGGGATGAGAGGCAGAAGATGCACCCGATAGATTTCCCTTTTCTTTTGAAACATTGAAATCCAGGAGCAGGCTTTCATCCTCCAGTTCGGTGATGGCGGTGAGCTGGTGGTTGCATTGTATCTTCACGCCCAGTCGCTTGGCGGTATTCACCAGACAGTCGATGATGCTGTGCGAATCCTGCGATTGCGGAAACACGCACTGGTCTTCCTGTGTAACCAGTGGCACGCCGTTCTCCTCAAACCAGTCGAAGGCATGCTGGTAGTCGAATCTCTTGAAGAGTCGCTTCATCAGTTTATGTCCTCGGGGGTACGCCTGTTTCAGGTCGGAAATCTCGTCAAAGGAATTGGTAAGATTACATCTTCCACCTCCTGTGATTTCCACCTTGGCGAGAACCTTCTGGTTCTTCTCGAATATAGTAATGTCGGCGTGAGGGAAGTTGCGCTTGGCCTCTATCGCCGCAAAGAATCCTGCGGCACCCCCACCAATAATTGCAATATGTAGTGATTGTGGCATATCGTATTTTTTGATGATTAGGGTGCAAAGGTACTGCTTTTCTTTGATAAAAGACGAAAAGTTCCCCTTTTTCTTTTGCAGATACGATAGATTTTTGTAACTTTGCGCAAAAATCATAGTATATCAAGTATCAAATAGTTTTATGGCAAAAAGAGAATATGTTGAGGCCAACAAGCGTTGGCTGGAGGAAAAGGCAAAAGAGGAGGGCGTTATGGCGCTGCCTCGTGGTATATATTATAAGGTGTTGAAGCAAGGCGACCCGAAGGGTGCACAGCCTAGCCGACGCAGCATTGTGACGGCTCATTATACCGGTTGGACCATCAACGGCAAGAAGTTTGATTCCAGCCGTGGCGGTACGCCGTTCGCCATGCGATTGAGCGACCTGATTGATGGCTGGATTGTTGCCATGCAGCAGATGCACGTGGGCGACCAGTGGGAACTTTACATCCCTGCCGAGATGGGCTACGGCAAGTTCTCACAGCCGGGCATCCCAGGCGGTTCTACCCTGATATTCGAAGTAGAACTGCTGGGTGTGGGATAACCCGGATACTTGAAATTATAAAGATCATTAAGATAAGAGAGTCTTGTCCGGCTATAGTCGGTTCAATTCATCTTCCGCACTGTTCATGCCGTTGTATCTTCCCTTGCGCTTGTTGAATTTCCAGGTTACGGTCAACTTGTAGCTCCATAGCTTGTAATCCTCAGTCTGGGAGAAGTCAACGGCATGCTCGTGGATTCTCTCCTTGAAGAGCTGCTGATGGAAGAGGTCGTTGGCACTGAAGGCAACCTGTAATCTGCCGTCCATCCACGATTTGTTGGCACCAAGACTCCAGTTCTGAGTGGGGCTGAACTTCGTTTTGCCCACTTGTCCTCCGTTGTCAAAACTGTAGGAGAGCGACAGCTGATAGTCGTTTGGTAGCGTGAAGTAATTGTCGAACGATGCATTCCAGGTTGCTCCGTTATAGCTGATTAGCTCTTCATGATCATTTACGGAGAAGCGCTGATAAGTGATGCTTGCATTTACATTTGGGCGCCAGCAGCCGAAGACGTGACCCCAGTTGAGATATGCCATGTATTTCTGAATCTTGTTGAAGTTCATGAATGTACTCACGTATCTTACGGGCTTGTCTTCCGGTACTTTATGCACATACATGATGGAGTGGTCGGTACGGGTGTATCTCAGCATTCCCATGAAATCTTTCCACTGCACCGAGTAGGTCAGACGATAGGTGTTGACAGGCTGCAGCTTCGGATTGCTGATCTGATACTGAAAGCGCGAGGTATAGTAGATGTTCCCGCTTAGCTGACTGAAAGAAGGTCGGGCGGTGGTAGTTCGGAAGCTGAGCGAGTGATGCCACGACGGTTCTTTGAGAGTGATACCGAACGATGGAAACCATTGGTCGTAATGACGCTCCATATTATCGGGAGATATCTCCGACAGATTGGTGTTTCGGGATGTGAGATGCTCGTATCGGATTCCTGCCCACCAGCTCCATTTGCCAGCTTCACCTTGATATTGCAGGTAAGCAGCCGTCTTGGTATCGTGGTTTTTGTATTCCGTAGTTCCAAGCATATCGGCAGAACTTTCGGTTTTTCCCTTACCTTCCATCAGGCTCCATTCGCCACCGAAGTTGATGGAATGTTTGTCAGAGATGAGTTGCTTGACTTCGATTCTTCCACTATAGATATCGTAGTTGGAATTAGAGCGGTTGAGGGTTTCCTGCATCTCGCAACCTTCTTTCTCCGTGATAGGCTGGCTGTCAGAATCCTTGTTCCTGGCATAGTCCAGATAAATCTGTGATGAGAAATGCTTTGACCATTTAGCCAGATGGAAGAGGTTGAAGTGGTGACTGCGCTGGTGTCCCCATTGCTGGCTCTCCGCATCAAAATACTTCATCTCGCCATCCGCATCAGAAAGCTTCATCTCTCTATTTGTATCTTCTCCTGCTGGGTTAGGATAGCGATAGTACTGCTGCTGTTTCTCGCTTCTGCCGCCATTCAGCCAAAGCCCTTCCCATTGTATTCCCACTTCGTGTTGCTTGCTGGGCAACCAGTCGAAGTTGAGTTCTGTAGCGTTATAATTTGCCTTGTTCTTGCCATGGCGGTCGGTTCCGAAGAGATATTCGCCATCTTTGGCTCTTACGAGCGCTTCCTGTGGCTGATGCACATTGTATCGGTTGTCTGTATAACCGTAAAATCCTGTGAGCGAAATATTCTTCGTTACCCAACCCAGAGTCAATTCCTCGTGGTTGGTGTTCACCTCGCTCAACTTATCATACACCTGCATCTTGCCGAATATACCCTCGTCTGTTCTTCTCGTCAGGATTCTCAGTACGGCTCCCGTCGTTGCATCATATTTTGCACCAGGAGTGGTAATGAGTTCTATTTCATCTATCAGCTTCACATCGAGATGAGAGAGTTCGGCAGAGGTAGCCTTTTTGTCGTTGAGATAGATGGTGGGTGCTCCCAGTCCGTTTACCTCCAGGCTTCCGTCGGCGGTTTGTTTCATACCGGGTATGTGCTTCAATACATCATCCAGCGTTGGCTCCTTTGCCAAAGGAGTATTACGGACACGGGTAACCAAGGCATCGTTTCTCATCTTGTACATCGGGCGATGACCTGTTACGGTTACGGCTTGAATCTCGGCCTCCTTATCAGCTTTTGTCTCAGCCTCCTTATCAGCTTTGATCGAATCTTTTTCCGTCTGTACCGAGTCTGCGGAAACTCCGGATGTCTGGATTTTCCCGTTTTGTGCTGTTGCACAGGTGGCGGTGGCTAGCATCGCGCATAAAACTGTTTCTTTCTTCATATTCTTCCTTGTTTTTTGTTTTCGTTTGCAAAGGAACTGTTTTTCGGGCTCAAAATCGCAAATAATCATTACTGAAACATTACGCTGGCAAAATAATCTTGCTTCACCTTATTATATATAATGAAATCTTCGTACCTTTGCATCGAAAAAAGAAAAAATGATATGAATAGAAGAATCAAACAAGTCTGGCTGCTCGCCATCCTTTCCTCTTTCCTGCTGATAGGCTTGCAGACCTATTGGCTCTACAATAGTGTAACCTATTCGATGGGAGAGATGGGGAAGAAAAACGCCGAAAAGGCGGAACAGGCAATAGTCACTTATCTGGC
>OGIE01001425.1_pt1 | contig 33438 bp, 27 predicted proteins | sample 1571581 | NCBI WGS metagenome assembly OGIE01 (sample SAMEA2582021, study PRJEB24529) | metagenome | biome: Human gut stool | place: China | collected 2011 | reverse complement strand
AGAGGTGACCCAAGGTGAGAAGGCTGTACCTCTGAAACCTCACCAACAATATTTTTGGAGTAAGGAAGAGGGAACCGGTCACGTGAGGGATATTCCCGACGAGGAGGCGATACTAATCCCGTGGGGGTCGGGAATGCTCGTCTTTGATGCTGCCACGTTTGAAGAGATCACGCGGAAACTGCAAAGATGGTACGACATCACCTGGAATTACGAAAACGAGGCCATCAAGAATAAACGTTTTACGGCGACCATAAATAAAAAGGAATCTCTAGAGGTATTCCTACGCCTGATAGAAAGGACCACTGATATCAGATTTATCCTTGACGGGAAACAAATAACGATTACCGAGAAAAAGTTAGATAATTCGACCAATAACAATCATTTCCAAAATTAATGCGAAGCTAAAATTATGAAAAAAATCCATTTATTCTTTTCAAGTGTGCTTCTTGTGGCGAGCACACTATTACTCGTCACAGCCTGTTCCGACGACGATTCGTTGGAAGAAGCATTGGGATCAAAAGTACAAAAAGTCAAATTGGCACAAAATACCATGTCCATGGTGGTAGGCATGAACGAACAGCTCGTTGCCACGATTTTTCCGGAGAACGCCGAGAATCAAAATGTTACTTGGAGCTCCAACAAACCGGAAATTGCCGACGTGGACTCCACCGGGATGTTGTGGGCAAAGGAAGTGGGCTCTGCCACAATTATGGTGAAGACCGAAGACGGGGAAAAGGTGGACTTTTGTCTCGTGACGCTGACTCCCGCACCGATACTCGTGAGTGAAATCCGGCTCAGCGAATCGACTTTGGTATTGAAAAAGGGTGAAAGCCTGACCTTAATCCCCATTATCATACCCGAGAATGCCACCAACCAGACGGTGACGTGGACATCCAGTAACCCGTCGGTGCTTTCCGTGGATGAGAATGGAAATGTTTCAGCTCTTGAATTCGGGAACGCCACCCTCACCGTGACCACCGAAGATGGGGGAAAAACAGCCACGTGTGCCGTGACGGTCGACAACAAAGGAAGCCTTCGGGTGGAGACCGTGGAGATTCCCGCCGGAACATTCCAGATGGGAGTAAGCAGTTTTACAGAAATGGGATCACAAAATGACGAACGCCCTGCTCATCAGGTAACTCTTTCCCAAGGATTCAAAATGAGTAAATATGAAATCACGAACGAACAGTTCTGCTTCTTCCTGAATGCGAAAGGCATCGGAGCCGATGGGGTCTACAACGGGAAGACCATGATCATTTCATCCGAGGGACAGGCATCCGATTGGGGGGTACATTACAACGGTACGGAATGGGAACCCGCTACAGGAAAAGAGAATTTCCCTGTCATTTATGTGACCTGGTACGGAGCGAGAGAATTCGCTGCATACGCGGGAGGTTCGTTACCTACCGAGGCGCAATGGGAATATGCGTGCCGCGGCGGTATAGAGGATAAATCATTTGGTCTGGGCAACGGCATGACATTGACCAAAAATCTCGCCAATTTCAACTGGCAGATGGAGTGCGAGAACGGCAACATGGTTATGAACGGCAACACGCCAAGTACCTCTACGGTAGCCGTGGATTCTTACACCCCCAACGCATTCGGGCTATATAATATGCACGGTAATGTACGTGAGTGGTGTAGCGACTGGTACGGCAACTATGCGGCTGATGATGTAACGGATCCTGTCGGGGCAGATTCCGGTACCTATCGAGTATTCCGCGGCGGTTCATGGAGTGATATGTACCTTTTCTGTCGTTGCGGATTCCGTAATATGCCCAATCCAGCACTCCGCGCCGTCAATCCGGAACAAGGAGATGATAAAGTGGGATTCAGAATTGTAATGCCTTTGTAAAAAACATTTAAATAGCATATTATGATAAAACTAACACATATCAATTATTGGTTCATGCTTTTGCTACTGCTGGGATTTGCAGCCTGTAGCGATGACAAAGACAACGAGGAGTTGATTTCGAAGTCGAAGTTGAATGTATCCGCTTCAGCCCTCCGATTCAGTTCGGATAAGGCGGATACCGTATTCATCAATTATGCCGGTAGCTGGAATGCAAAATTAAACGATGACTCGTGGTGCACGCTCGACAAAACGAGTGGCAAGGGACAAGGAATGATCGTGATCACCCCCAAACCCCGCAACGATGCGGAAATGAAGAGCGCCAAACTGATCGTGCAAGCGACGGACAGATTCTCAGAGATGCAGATCATCAATCTTATCTTAAACGGAATCGAATTTTATGCCGACCCGATTGTCGTGGAGTTCGGCCTGGGAGATAATGCCACCTATGCGGTAGACGTGGTCTACGAAGGAGGTTGGACGGCAACGCTTGACGACGAGTCGTGGTGCAGCCTTAACCAAGCCTCCGGAAACGGGAACGGGCAAATCAAAATCACGTCCAAATTCGGACCGGATGATTCCGGAGAGAAAAGCACGCTATTGACCCTCACATCAACAGAAGATCCGAACCTGAAAACCACGGTCGAAATCAAGAAAGTGGAGGAGTTCAAACACGGAAGCTGCATCACGCTGAACAAGGCAACGAAAGGGAAGGGTATCAATTTGTTGATTACCGGTGACGGATTCATTAAGAGTGATATGGGTAGAAACGGGTATTGGCAACAAATCATGGAACGTAGTTTGGAATCCATTTTCGCTTACGAACCTTTCAAGTCTTTCCGCGAATATTTCAATGTTTACGGTATCACTGCCGTTTCCCAAACGAATTCTTTCCATACGGACGGAACTCCCTCTGAAACCTTTTTCGGTTGTTCTTTTGTAAATCAGGTAATAAATACAAACGGATTTACAATCTCTCCCACTACTTTTGCTTGGGAACATTCTCCGGTGTACAATACTGATATCCCGGGTCAGGACATCACCGTGTTATTGTCTGTCAATATCAACCGATATTGCGGTGTCGCCCAATTGTCAGGTTCCGGTCCCTCTATCGGTATGGGTGGAATATGGGATGGAGAAGGACGATTCAATCATGACACGTACTCAACCATGATTGCGCATGAATTTCTGGGACATGCTTTCGGGAAATTATCAGATGAGTATTATAGCGATAATGCATCTATTACAGAGGCTGACATCGCCGCCACCAAAAGAGAGAGAGAAGCATTCGGGCATTGGCAAAACGTTGAATTTACAAACAAGCCTGCCGAATTCGACAATAAAAATTGGAAAGCCCTTTTGGAGATGAATTATCCCGAAGTGGGGATTATTCAAGGAGGAAGATATTGCCAATACGGGGTTTGGCGCAGCATTAACGATAACATCATGCGAAATCAAAACGCTGTATTGTATTTCGGACCGGTCAACCGCGAAATCATTTTGCGAAGGATTTACAAACTTGCGGGCATGGAGAACGAGTATAGCCTGGATGTTTTCCTCGAATACGACAAAAAAAATATAAAGAAATAGAGTAAGCAAAAGAAAGAGATAATAGGTCGCAACTATTATCTCTTACACTCGGTTCACTCGAAAGATTGCTTTTATATACGAAGAGTAAACAACCAATATGAACATTTCAAATGTACGAAAATTTATGAAAGAAAAAGAAAGGAATGTGCTTTTCCCGGGAAAAATACATCGGGGAAAAATCAATATCCATTTCGTATGGATCACCTTGTTCCTACTGACGGTCGGTTTTCATGCGTCAGCCGACCCGATCGGGGACAAAACAGTAAAATTTTCCAAACAAGTACTCCAGCTGAAACAATTATTCTCGGAAATCGGGACTCAAGCGAAATGTCGTTTCTTCTACAGCGACGATGAGGTTGATGTACAACAGCTGGTGAAATTGCCACAACTGCAGTTGAAAGTGAGCGAAGCCCTGAAAATCGGGCTGGGTGAGAAATACACCTTTAAAATCGAGGGTGAAAAAATCATCATCACGCCGGTGACAAAAAAGACGAATGCTTCCGGGCAACAGGTTGCCAGCATCAAGATATCCGGTAAAGTAACCGACGCAAGCGGAGCCCCGCTTCCGGGGGTAACGGTTGTACTGAGCGGCACCACCATCGGAACTGCCACGGATGCCAACGGAAAATACACCCTCGAGGTTGCGAAAAGCGATAACATCCGCTTGAAATTCACCTTCATCGGGATGAAGACCCAAGAGCGCATCTACCGCGGGGAAAAAGAGTTGAATGTCGTATTGGAAGAGGATGCCGAAACCCTGGATGAGGTCGTCGTAACCGGTATCTTCGACAAGCCGAGAGAGAGTTATACCGGTGCCGTTTCCACCATCACGGCAAAAGAGTTGAAAATGTACCAAGGGCAGAATCTGCTGCAAACCCTTCGCAACATCGACCCCGCCATCAATCTTGTGCAGGACAATATGTCCGGTAGCAACCCGAACCGTGTGCCTAATATCAACATCCGAGGCAACTCGGCTCTCCCGATGTCGATGAAAGACCTGAACGAAGGAGTTAGCGCTCAATTGAACACCCCGCTGATCATCAAAGACGGTTTTGAAATCACTCTTCAGCAGTTGATCGACATGAACGATAATGAGGTGCAGTCCATCAATATCATGAAGGATGCTTCCGCCACGGCGATCTACGGTTCTCGGGGAGCCAACGGGGTAATTGTCATCACGACAAAACAACCGCAAGCCGGCAAACTCCGCCTTTCCGCCTCTGCGGGCGTGAACGTGGAAATCCCCGATTTGAGTTCCTATGATTTGCTGGATGCACTTGAAAAAATTGATTTCGAATACCAGATGGGATTATATAGTTCCATTCATCCCGACCGGGATGCCGAAGGCAAAAAGGCGTACTATGATATTCGCCGCGATGTATTGGGAGGTGTCGACACCTATTGGTTAAGCCAACCGTTACGCACCGGAGTCGGGCAATCCTACAACCTGAAACTCGACGGGGGTAGCAATGAGTTCCGGTGGAGTGTCGAAGGAAATTACAACGAGACCATCGGAGTTATGAAAAACTCCAAGCGGACAAATTTCAGCGGGGTCATCAACCTGATATACCAAAGAAACAACTTTACCTTCATGAATCAGGCCAATTACTCACGCAGCCGGGGAGACGAGAGTAATTACGGGAGTTTCTCGGAATACGCTGCCATGAATCCCTATTGGAGGTTACGTGATGAAAACGGCGACTATTATGAGAGGTATTATTTTGCTCCCACTGATACCTACGTGCGGAATCCGCTCTACGAAGCTCAATTCGACAACAAGGACCAGAGTATGACAGAGATATTTTCTGACAATTTCTCGATAGAGTGGCGACCGTTTGCAGGTTTCATCGTGCGCGGGAAAATCGGGGTATCCAAAAATTTCAACACGCACGACGTGTTCAAATCTCCCAACAGCTTTGAATTCAGATCGACCACCCTGTCCAAACGGGGCTCTTATGACTACACCACCGGGCAATCTTCGAGCGTGGACAGCGACATCACGCTCAGTTATGCTAAAACGCTTGCCGAGACGCATCAACTGTATTTCGGTTTGAACATCTCTGCCGCCCAATCCAAACAATATAGCTACAACTTTATCATGCGAGGATACAACGACCGGTTCGACTTCCTGCCTAATGCCGTCGGCTACGAGGAAAACGGGAAGCCTAGCGGCAGTGAAAGCACGACCCGCCGCGTGGGGTATACCTTTAACTTCAACTACACGTTCAAAAACCGCTACTACGCGGACTTTTCCTTCCGTATGGACGGTTCTTCACAATTCGGTTCGAACAAACGTTTCGCTCCCTTCTGGAGTAGCGGAATCGGGTGGAACGTGCACAATGAGGAATTCATGAAAAACACGGGGATCGTCGACCAGCTGCAGCTTCGTTTCTCTTACGGGATGACCGGTTCACAACAATTCTCCTCTTACCAAGCTTCAACCACTTATGAATATGACGTAAACGACCGTTATCTCGATTTTACCCCCGCTTTCCTGATGGGATACGGGAACGAAAACCTGAAATGGCAGAAAACCAGCATGATCAATGCGGGATTGAATTTCGCCCTGTTTAAACGGAGCATTACCGGTTCTCTGGATTATTATAAGAATGTCACGGATAACCTGCTTTCCCCCCGGACGCTCCTGGCATCAACAGGATTTTCTTCCTTCTCGGACAATATCGGGAAAGTGCAAAATACCGGTCTGGAACTTATGTTGAGCGGTTATCCCATTCGCACGAGCAGCGGTTTCACATGGATTATAACGGGAAAAATGTCCCGCAATAAAAATAAGATTCTGGAACTTTCTCCCGAGATCAAACGCCAAACCGAAGAGTACATGAACAACAATGTCGAGATGCCTTCCCTGATGTTTGAAGGCGGTTCCACAACCGACATTTACGCAGTCAAGTCCTTGGGAATCGACCCGAGTACAGGACAAGAACTCTTTTACGACAAGGAGGGTAACATCACCTACGAGTGGAATGCCAATGCCAAACGGTTGGTAGGTAACACGGAACCTAAATTCAGGGGAAACTTCAGTTCCAACTTCCGCTACAAAGGATTCTCGTTAAACCTCTCTTTCGGTTTCCATTTCGGTGGACAGCAATATAATACCACCTTAATCAACCGGGTTGAAATACCCCGCAGCGCCTTGAACAAAAACGTGGACAGACGCGTGTTGAAAGAGCGTTGGTTCTATCCCGGACAATTGACTTTCTACAAGAGCTTCTACGATCTGGAAGGGAATCTTGCCGGTGCCACCAAAGCCTCCTCGCGCTTCGTGCAGGACGACAATATGTTCTCATTGCAGGGAGCAAGCGCCTCGTACCAGTTCACAGGCAACTGGATCGAGAAGAACCTGCACATGTCGATGCTGGAGTTTTCCGTGAACGTGTCGGATCTCTTCTATGTCTCCACGATTAAACGGGAACGCGGTCTGGTTTATCCCTTTTCCCGCAGGTGTGCTTTCAGCTTGAAATTAATGTTTTAATTCCTAAAGAAACGGTTTTATGAAAAGAAAAATCATTATCAATATTCTCGCGGGTTTCCTGTTCGCTTCTTGCAATTCGTGGCTGGACATCAAACCCAAACTGGAGATTGACCGGGAAGAGATTTACAGCACGGAAAACGGGTTCAAGGATGCCCTTGCCGGCTGCTATGCCAAACTAAAACATGATGATCTATATGGCAAAACACTAACATACGATGCTTTGGAATACATGGGGCAACACTGGGAGGCTCCCGAGGGTGAAATGAGGGTGTTACGTCAGCTAAACTACGAGAGCGAGTATGCCAAGTCCATCTTTAAAAACGTTTATTCCAAAATGTATAATACGATCGCCCAAGCCAATGACCTGTTGCGCTATCTCGACGAGCAAGGTGGAGAGGTTATCACAACCCAAGAGACCTTCAACCGCCTGAAAGGCGAAGCTCTTGCCATTCGGGCTTTCTGCCATTTCGAGTTATTACGCCTTTTCGGACAGGTTCCCCTGGAAAGCGCAACGATACAAGTGTCGCTGCCCTATGCGGAAATTGCCTCGGAAGAGCAGGTGCCCGCTTACGATTACGCCACTTACACCGAAAAGCTGATGCAGGATTTCACGAATGCCGAGACGTTGTTGAGCATATCGGACCCGCTGATGGAATACACCTATGCCGAATTGAACGATCCCATCAAGTTGTGGGGGGATAACCACGAAGACAATGGATTTCGACGATTGAAATTCAACTATTTGGCGATAAAGGCATTGCAGGCAAGATTTTACCTGTACATCGGAGACCGACAACTGGCTTACCTGTACGCAACCGAAGTCATCAACGCCCAAGTGCATGGAGAACCGGTGATTTCCCTTTCCCTTGCCGACGATTTCTCCAACAAGGCTTACACCTTGCCTTCGGAAACCCTATTGGCTTTCCACGTCTACGATTTGGATAAAAAAGTCGAGAACATTTTCGAGGGACAAAACGCCATTTCGGCAGCAGAATCGAAACAAAAAATGATTACGGATGTATTTATCAACGAAACATTTGACAACCGCCTGCAACTTTTCGAGGAACAGTCCCTTGCCGGGGGAGGATCAACCCGGAAAGTGGTGTTGAAAAAATTTTTGCAGGATGACCAGGGACTTGGTTTAGAAAATAATCAATCCGTAAGCGCGGCAGATAATTACGTTACCATGCAGATGGTGCCCGTGGTGCGATTGGCTGAGATGTACTTGATCGCGGCAGAAACAGCCTCCAATTTACAGGAGAGCAACCGGCTGATGCGGGAGTACAAGGGAAGCCGCAACCTGCACCATACGGATTATACCTCGCTTGCCGAACGCGAAAGCGATATCATGAATCAATACCACCGCGAATTCTGGGGCGAAGGTCAGATGTTCTTCACCTATAAACGTAAAATGACGGAGTCCATGTTGTGGGGAATCATGCGTGCTCAAGAAAAAAATTATGTGGTACCTCTTCCGGATGGAGAGTTTTAAATGAAAAAAGATTCAAAGATATGAAACATCAAATCATTTTATTATTGGGAATTCTATTTTTGGCAGGATGCCACGATTCGTCGGAACTCTATGATTACCCGACCAATAAAATCGGTTTCCTGTTAGAGGGAAACGTGAATAAAGATATTACCAAGACCTTTATCTATGACCACTCCTCCATCGAGCGCGACACCATTTACCTCGAGATGCGCACGATGGGATTCGTTACCTCGTATGACCGCCGGGTATTATTGGAACAGGCGGATGCCCTTCTTGAAGCGGGCAATGGCATCGCCAATGCCGTGCCCGGAGTGCATTACGTTCCTTTTGATTCACCGGAATACGATCAATTTTCCGTGGTACCTGCCGGTAGCGCAATAGCACGTATTCCGGTGATTCTCCTGCGCGCTCCTTCGCTCGCACACGAGCGGGTAGCTTTGCGGGTCCGCATCGTCGATACCGAAGAGTTCGTGGCAGTAAATCCGGAAGCCAGCGTGAAAACCATCTTCTTTTCCGACATGCTAGAGAAACCTGAAAAGTGGGATTCATCATTTGAAAAATCTTTCGGGAAATGGGGTGAGGTCAAATATCGTTTTATGCTGGATAACAGCTCGGAGTTATGGGATGATGCATTTATTGACGTGTTAATGAACGATTTTCCTTATCTATTGTTCTGGCAGACTCGATTAAATAATTTGCTGGATGAAGAAAATGCCCGTCGAGAAGCCAATGGAGAGGGTCCCCTACGGGAAGCCCCGGAAGCTGGAGCTATCGAAGGCATACTAGTACGTTTCCCATAAATCAACACACATATTCAAAAGGCTATGAAAAAATATTTTTACCTATTATTCCTGTTTATCTTCTCGCTGGAAGCTTGTTATGAAGATAAAGGAAATTACGACTATAACCCGATTCCCCCGATCGAGATGGAGGGGATCGAGCCGGAATACCCGGTTTACAGTATGCTTGACCGGTTGCAAATCTCCCCGCAATTCCCGAACAAGGAGAATTACAATTTCACGTGGACCCTGTTTTCCACCACCATCGTGCAGGCTCCGGTTGACACCATCTCATTCGAGCCGGATTTGGATTACAAGGTTACAGAAGGTGCGGATACCTACACGTTGACCCTGATCGTGGAGAACAAGCATAACGGTGACAAACAATTTTTCAACACGAAAGTGATCGTCCGTACGCAATATACTACCGGGTGTTATATCCTAAAAGAGATAGACGGAGAAACGGAACTTGATTTGATTAACCCGGAAAAGGAATTGCTCGTTGACATTCTGAAAAACACGAGCAGCCGGATATCGGGTAAACCGCAATCGCTCGTGATCTGTCCCGACATCAACTATATTGATGAAGATGGAAAACCTCAAGAAAGAGTTAAAACCGTCTGGATCAACTCGGACAAGGATGCCCGCATGCTGACGCTCGAACACATGGCTCCCGTGTACGACCTCAACACGATGTTTTACGAGGAGAAGAGCAGCGAACAACCCCGCTGTTTTGTAAAAAACAGTACAAGTTTATCTTATCTGTCAAACAACGGGTTTTATTGGAATTATTTACTGATACCAACCGCCGCACATAAATTCGGTTTGCCGATGCGGGTTTCCAATGCTCCTGCAGACGAATCAATCAGTTGCAGTTGTAATAAACACGTGATATGCGGTTATCTATACTATATGTTTTACGACGAGGCGAACTCTCGTTTTCTAATCAATTGGAACGGTGATCTGAAGTGCTTCTCCAACACGGATAAAACCAACGCCCCGACCTCAGAGCTGTTAACGCCCAACAACATGAACAGCGATTTGATTTACATGGGGAAAACTGGTAGCAACGGGTATGCCCTGATGAAAAACCGGACCACCGATCAGTTACTCATGTACCGCATGGAAACAGCGGAATACGACAAATACGACGGTAGATTTTTCTCCCCGCTTTTGGAGGCCAAGGAGATTACATCCGATAAAAAAATCGTTCAAGCCGAGACTTACGGACACAACACAACTTTCCCGTATATCTATTACTCTATCGGGAATCGTTTAAACCTGTTCGACTACAATTCTGTTTCCGAAGCGGAGAACATCCTGCCCGGTCTGGAAGGTCGAATCACCATGATCAAACATTTCACCGGGACACTGCCTTTCAGCAGTGCAAGGGAATATTTGGTGGTTGCCACGGAGCAAGGAGGGCATTATAAACTTTATTTCCACGAAATGCTTGCCGGGAAACCGGATTTGTCCAAGGAACCGATCGTGATCGAGGGAGAAGGATGCCCAGTGCAAATAGAAGTTGTATAATTTTTTAATATATCAAAATTCATGAAGACATTTATTTTTGCATTGACATTTTTAATTTTTGGTCTCGGGGCTGTACACGCCAAGAACGATACCCCGCTTCTGGTCGAGGGAAAAATGGAGGTGAAATACGTGAACGAGGTCGGGTTGTACCGTTCGGTAGACGGGTTCTGGGAACTGGTCGCCACCGCCAAACTGAATGACGGGAATTTCTGCTTTGCCGTGAATCTTCCCCAAACAGAATTGCTTGCCATCGGGGTAACACAAAATACAGCTACCAAGGATAAGGCGATATTCTGCGGGAAAAACGGGGAGCGTATCAAATTAAATATAACGAAACAAGTGGGAAATTACACGTTAGAAGGAAACGTATCCCCGAACAATCGCATTCTGGAAGCTTGGGAACGGGAGTATCAACGTGTACTCCCCGACAACGATGTCAACTACACTTTCCGGGAATTGTATCCCCAAGTGGATGATTTCCTGAAAACCTCGAAAGAGTACGCGACAAAGGTCAAGAGCAAGGATACGGAGTTTGATGCTTTCTTGAAATTGTTCATTGAAACACAGGCTTTATATGGAATCTGCTACTTCCATTTCCTGCCAAGTTTGGCAGCCCCCAGCAAGGAAGAACGGCTTCCCCTGCTTAACACCATCGGGGAACAGGTGAAATTCGATTCTCCCTTGTATGCCAAAATGCCGTTTTGCAGTCTTTTCCTCACGATTTTAAAAGTGAATCAAACTGTTGTAAAAGGTAAAGAATTTAATCTCGACCAGGCTGCCGATGCAGTTAAAGCCAACTATTTCCTGTCACAGATGAAAATGGATGCTTACCGGACGTATGACGATTTCCTGAAAGATTACGAGAAGTACGGTAAATCAATCACGGAAAAATCACAATTGGCAAAAATCGACGCCTACAAGGAAAAGAACGGCTATATGGGCGCTGGTCAACCGGCGATCGACTTCACCTATCCAGACATTGACGGGAAAATGGTTTCCTTGAGCGACTTCAAAGGCAAGGTGGTCGTGGTGGACGTTTGGGCAACGTGGTGCGGACCATGTAAAGGAGAAATTCCGCATTTGAAAAAACTGGAAAAAGAGCTGGAAGGACAGCAGGATATCGTGTTTCTTGCGGTTTCCGTCGACAAGGCAAAAGACAAAAACACGTGGAAAGAAATGATTAAATCCGAACAAATGGGGGGAATTCATCTTTTTGCCAACGGATTCTCAGCCATTGCCGAAAGTTACCAAATCACGGCGATTCCCCGATTCATGGTCTTTGACAAACGCGGAAATATCGTGTCGACAAATGCCCCCAGACCCTCAGATCCACAATTAAAAAAATTATTATTGAATGAACTAAAAAAGTAATGGCATGAAAAGTTTCTTATTGATATGTACACTGTTGTTAAGTTGTTTCGCCCTTCGGGCACAAACTAAAGCGATCCCGGACGACCTTTTCTTCAAAGGCTCCCTTAACGAGGCAATCGCCAAAGGCAAAGCCGAAAACAAGCGGGTGATGGTGATGTGTTCCGCTACTTTTTGCGGTCCCTGCAAGCAATTGGAACGGGACGTGTATCCCACCCCGGAATTTCGGGAATTGCGGGATCAAAATAACCTGATCATGATTTATTATCATGATTTGGACAAAAATGATCCGGACGGCATCCACTCAAGATTTAAGATTGCCGCCTATCCTTCTTTTATTGTGCTGGACACGGATGGTAATGAAATGGTGCGAATTGCCGGTTGCGCTTCAGGCTTGAAGACATTCTGCGACAAAATAAACGGTATTCTGCAACCGGAAAACACGTTTGAAGCCCGTAAGAAGCAATTGCAAGAGGATCCCTCCTGCGCTTTCGAATATATTCAGTTCCTACGGGAAGCTTTTTTGAAGAAAGAATTGGAGGAAACCATGTATAAACTTCTGGAACAAGGTCCGCTCGAGGACTACTTCACCGAGCGTTGGTGGAAATCCTATTACGATTACGTCACGTTCCTCGATTCCGGTGTATTCCAGTATATGGTTGATCATCCGAAGGAGGTGATCACCGTTATCGGAAAGAAGAAATACAATGAGTTCATGTTCAATCGTATCAATAGAATGATAAATATTCGTGTCACCGGTTCTCATAAAAAATACGGAGAAGTCCGGCAAATCGTGCAATTTATTGATGCCCATCCCCAATTTGCAACCCCGCTGAGCCGCTTCTTCAAAGAAAATATTGATGTGGCAGAGAGTAAAGACGGGGAGAAATTGTTCGAGAAAGCATTATCCTGGATAAAAAAAGTCGATACGGAAACCCGTGATATTATATCGCAAGTAGGCGTTTCTGGTTTTAATTTTAAAACACCTCAAGAAATCGCCCCGTATATCGTCAAGATGATGAAACAATGCTCAAAATACGAGAAAGACCCGAAAGCAAAAGAAATGTACGAAAAAACAATAGAGTCTTACTCAAGATATCTTAATTGATCGTGAATAAATATACTGCATTCCCCGAAAGCCGATTCCCGGCTTTCGGGGAATTTTTTTGTACCGGTAAGAACTGCCTTAGACTTCGCAATTAAATATATAAAAATGATTATTTAACATCATTTCTTTACTTTTGCCGAGAAATTTGCAGGTGTTCCTCCCTCTAATATACCGGATTATCCAAATTTCCATTCATAAGATGGGGTAATTCCTGTCGTATTTTGGGCGTGGGCCAGTTCCACCACTTTAGTGATTGTAACCGTTTTATTGTATCCGGGTCGAATCGTTTCCTGATCTCTTTAGCCGGAACGCCTCCCACGATCGTGTAAGGAGGGACGTCTTTCGTAACTACCGCCCGAGTCCCGATGATAGCCCCGTCGCCGATGTGTACGCCAGCCATGATTATGGCTTCATAGCCGATCCAAACATCGTTACCGATGATGATATCGCCTTTGTTGTCCCATGCCGAGGCGATGTCTGACTTTTCTAAGTCCCATTCTTCATGAAATAAGGGAAAAGTATACGTGGATAAAGATTTAAGCGTGTGGTTGGCACAATTGAAGATGAATTTCGCACCGCGGGCGATGCTGCAAAATTTACCTATGACAAGGCGTTCGTGGTTTATGGGATAGTGATAAAGCACGTTATTCTTCTCGAATTGTGTCGGGTCGTCGACAAAATCATTGTAGATCGTGTAGTCGCCAATTTCTATGGAAGGATCTTTTACTACCGTGTTTAGGTATACGGTCTGTTTATCTCCTGTACGTGGGTATATTTTTGTCATCATGGTAAAATAATTAATGAGTTTAATAAGTCGTGTTATTGTTTACAACACGATGTGTAATAGGAATTTTTGATGGAATACTGGTATAATGATAACTGGCAAACTTGTAAAAGTCTGTCGGTCGCTGAATAGCCTGTTCGGGATTGCTATTCGTTGAACGTAGCTATATGCATAACTGCCATTTCATATTGATGAACAAGTATATATTTCTTCTTTAGTCGAACAAAATTAATAAAAATCGTGAGACAGGATGCTATTTAAGTAGGAAAGTTTTGGCGAGGTTGGTATTTAATTTACTTGTTTTTCTTTGTTGTTATTTTCAGGACATTCACTTCAGGTTTTGACAGCCATTAGCGAATGGCTTGCTCGGATGTGTTTGCGGATAAGTCCGGCTTTTCGTACCTTTGTTCCAAGAGTGAAAAAAATAATCAGGCTTATGGATACTTTTTACGAGGAAGATATATTGAAGGAAGGTTTTCAGCGGAGAACGCTACCTTTGAAGGATGATTACGAGGGACGGGCGATAGCCACGCTCGTGCGTAAACAGGCGGGAGCGGAAAGTAACCGGGCCGTGCTTTATATTCATGGTTTCAATGATTATTTTTTCCAGCGAGAACTGGCGTGTCGGTTTAACGAACAGGGAATTCATTTTTATGCCCTAGATTTACGAAAATACGGGCGTTCGTGGTTACCTCACCAGACGTTTAATGATATTCGGGATTTGAGGGCTTATTTCGAGGAAATCACGCTTGCCTTGGAGATCATCTGGCAGGAAGGCAATCACACGACTCTATTGCTGGGACATTCCACGGGTGGGTTGATTGTTACCTTGTACGCGAAAGAACACGGGGATTCGGCTCTTTTTGACGGGGTGGTGTTGAACAGTCCGTTTTTTGACTTTAACAAGAGTTGGATCGTGAAGAAGTTTATCCCGTTGGCCTCTTTTGTCGGGGGGTATCTTCCGGGTATACGGATCGCGGGAGGGTTCACGGAACAGTACGGTAAGTTCCTGCACCGGGAGAGTCGAGGCGAGTGGGAGTATGATCTGGGATGGAAACCGCATGTCGCTCCCCGGATTAATCTGGGGTGGATACGGGCTATTTATAAGGCACAGCAGGAGTTGAAGCGGCCTTTTGAAGTGCGATGTCCTGTTCTCGTGTTGCATTCGGAGAGGTCTGTAACGGACTTTTCAGACGAGGGACAGGTGCAATCCCGGGATGCTATTTTAAACGTGAATGATATCCGGCGAATGGCCCGGAATATCCGGGGAAAGGTAGATGTCGTTGCCGTTCCGGGAGGGTTGCATGATCTGGTGCTGTCCCGGAAAGAGGTGCGGGAGAAAGTGTATCAACTCGTTTTCGAGTGGTTGGTACAGAAGGACTAAAAGCGTCAAAACGCTTCTAATCCTTCTAGTCAAAGGTTTATGAAGTCTATAAAGTTTATAAGGTCAATAGACCCTAGCGGGCGCTTTGTCCACGGCAGCAGGGCTGCCGGTAATTCTTGTCTGGGAGACATCCGTGATTTTGGGAATAAACGTCCGTGATTGGGAGGTGATTGGGGAATGTTCGTGTGGGAGTAGGGGCGTGAAAGCATGATTTCGGGATAACAAAGACGAGTCAACTAGTCTTTGTCTCGTCTTTATCTCGTCTATGTCTCGTCTTTGTAGCTCGATTTTTTCCTTATCTCCCGCTTAATTTAGGTCGATCTCTGCATGATAGGCTTCCACGTTATTAATGCAGAGTGGACCTCTGGCTTCCAGGAAGTTGATTCGTATGGCTTGTGCCTTGACCGTGTCGAAGCGCAGAATTCTCTTGTACCCGATCGTGGTGGTGGCTTCTCCCGGGTTCACGGCTTTCCATTGATCCCCGACTTTTGCCTCGATGGAGAAAGATTTTACCCGTTGGCCCAGCGGGATATATTCCTGGATGAGCAGGCGGTTGATAGCTTGCGGTTCTTTAAAAGTAAAGGTCAGGGTGGCGGAAGTGATGTCGTCCCGGGTTGCCCAGTAGGTATTGTAATCGGGATCAATAACTCTGTCGGGGGAAAAGTTGTTGCCCCGCGAGTTGGTCGCCACGGGATGGGTTCCGGCGAGCAGGTTGTTGCTTAATTCCTGCCGGACGCGTTGGTGCCATTGAATGGCCCGGAGTGAGTCGATCGGGTTGATCCTGCCGGACGTGTCAACGGGGAAGTTCAGGAGTAGGGTGGCGTTGCGGCCCACGCTTTTATAATAAAGATCGGTAAGGTGTTCCACGCTTTTCACGCTGTTGTCTTCCCCGGCGTGATAGAACCATCCCGGACGGATGGACACGTCACATTCGGCAGTCGTCCATTGATCCCCGTCGGGATGTCCTTGTTGTAACTCGTTGCCGTTGGGATAACCGGGGTAAACGACGCCTGCCCGCAGGAAAGACCAGTTGGTTTCGCCCGCGAAGCCTCTTTCGTTTCCAACCCAGCGACAACCGGGTCCCCCGTCAGAGAAGATCACGGCTCGCGGTTGGAGCTGCCCGACGATCTCGAAAAGACGAGGAAAGTCGTAGTAGGTTCGGCGATCAATGGAGCGGGTTTCGTTTGCCCCGCCGTACCAACCGTCTCCACCGTTAGCCCCGTCAAACCATACCTCGAATATATCGCCGTAGTTGGTAAGTAATTCATCGAGTTGGTTCCGGTAATATTCCACGTATTCGGGAGTGCCGTAGGTCGCTTGGTGGCGATCCCACGGGGAGAGGTACAGGCCGAGTTTTAGCCCGTGTTCGTGGCAGGCTTCCGCGAGCTCTCGCACGAGGTCGCCCTGTCCGTTTTTCCAAGGAGCGTTTTTCACGCTGTAATCCGTGTATTTCGAGGGCCACAGGCAAAAGCCGTCATGGTGTTTTGCCGTGAGGATAACGCCTTTCATACCGCACGCGGCGAGAGTACTGGCCCATTGGCCGCAGTCGAGACGGGAGGGATTGAAAAGCGAGGGATCGGCATCCCCGTATCCCCATTCCTTGTCGTTAAACGTGTTCAGCCCGAAGTGGATGAACGCGTAAGTCTCCATTTTCTGCCACTCGATTTGTTTTTCTTCAGGTACGGGAAGCACGGCTTGGGGTGCGGAGGCACAACCGCAAAGCGTGAATAGGATGATCGTGCAGATCGTTTGTATGTAATGATTCATGCTGTTGTATTTGTTCTTTAGCCTGTTGCAGACAAAATTAAAAAAATATAATGATAATTGAAAGTTTTAACAAATAAACTCCTCCGGTCTTTGGACTCTATTGCTAGTTATATTCATCGTGGGGTGTCAAATTGCGGGACTTATGTTTTGGGTAGGGGTCCACGAGTTGGTAGTGTGTATTTGGGTTATTATTTGAAGATTCGCGGACCCCTGGAGCTCCTGGGACCATCACGGCCAGCTGTTTCGAGCTCTTTTACTGACTAACCGGGGATTGGCAGTCCCCTGCGATCAAATTATGAAAAAAAGAAGTATTCTATTGATACTCGTTAAATCAATGTAAAGATATCGTAATCTGTTAGATTATTGTAATCAATAATCAAGTGCTTGTGTTTATTGGTTTTACGGGAAAGTGAGAAAATCATTTTTCTCGCTTGTTTGTTTACGCGAATGAAGGACAACGATGAGATTGTGGCTATTTTTATGACTGGTCAGCGGGTGTTAATGTCGGATGTTTGATTTCGGAGAAAAAATAGGTACCCCGTGTCGAAATTAGCCATATTATCTTCCTCGTGTTTCGTTGGTATGGCGGGATTTCCTTTATTTTTGGATAGGGTTATTTATAAGATTCACGTATGAATATAAAAGATTCTTCACTGTATGATGTTTTTCTCTCGGAGTTGAGAAGGAAGATTCCGAGAGGTGCCGAGCTGACCACCACGTTGACCGATATGTTGTACCTCGAACGGGAGGCGGTCTATCGTCGGCTGAGGGGAGACGTTCCGTTCACGTTTATGGAGGTTGTAACCATTGCCAAGAAATTGGGGATCTCGTTGGATAATTTAGCCGACTCGGACGCGCTGAAAAGTCGTCCGTTCCAGTTGAAACTGGTAGAGTACGCTAACCCGCTGGAGGCCGATTTCAAGATGATGCAGAATTTCGTCGAGATACTTGCTTACGCGAGGAAAGAACCGGACTGGGAGGCCGGTTTCTCGACGAATATTTTACCCAAGTGTTTTTATTATTATTATCCCAACATTACACGTTTTTATCTGTTCAAATGGTTGTACCAGTACAGTGATGTCGATACGATGAAGCCTTTCCGGGATGTGGGCAGTTGCGATCGGGTGAAAAAGATTCAACGGGAGTTCCTGCGTGAAGTACGCGAGATCAGGTCGTGTTATTTTATATTTGATCACCTCGTGTTCCGCTACCTGGTAACGGATATCCTGTTCTTCGTCAGTATTAACCTGATTACCCCGGAAGAGTTGAAGGTGCTGCAAGCCGAGTTGCTGGAATTGCTGGAGGGCATGGAGCGTTTTGTTGCCAAGGGATGTTACGATGACACGGGCAACGAGATTTACGTTTACCTTTCGAATATTAATCTTGACACGAGTTATTGTTACCTGGGCGGTCAGAATTATCACTTGAGCATGTTGAAGGCGTTCACGCTGAACTCGATCACGTCGTTTGACGTGGAGACATTCCACCGGTTGAAAAATTGGATGTCCTCGTTGAAACGTTCTTCCACGTTGATTTCCGTGAGCGGAGAGAAGGAGCGGGTACGTTTTTTTAATGATCAACGTTGTCTGGTGCAGGAAATGACAGACACGATTTGAGTGGTTACCTCTCGAATTGCGTCTGTCATTTGTCGTTACACTTTCACGATCCGTTCTCGCGTTCTTTTCAGGTGACACCACGAGAAGAGGAACAGCAGGAGTACGTAGAGGTGTTCGGCACTCCAGTACACGGCTAGCGGGATATTACCAAACTGGTTAAGAAACGTGACGTAGGCGAGGTATACCGCGATCGTGATGCACTGGTAGAAGAATGCCGCCCGGGTGGCACCCGTGCCTGACACGGCGTTACAATACACGTGTGCCGGGAGGGACAGGAAATAGTTCGATAACATGACGACAAAGGGCCAGTATGCCATACCTGTCAACTGGTTGTCAGGCGTGTAAATCCCTATGACGGTATCCGGGAATAGCAAGGCGGCCACGATTAACGGAACGCCCGTGATGTATCCCAATCGAATGATTTTCTGGCATAAGGGTTTGATAAAATCCTTTGCCCCGGCTCCCACCAGGTTGCTGACGAGCGATCCCGTGGTCGTGGAGAATGAACTGACGATGACGAAAAAGACCGTGGAGATGCTCCGGATGATGTTGGCTATCGCCAGTTGTGTCGTGCCAAGATGTTCGATTGCGACAAAGAAAAGGAACCAGGGGGCCACGCTGATAAAGGAGTGCATCATGCTCCACGCGGAGAGGTGAAAGAGTTGTCCCTGTAATCGCCAGTCGAGGAGGGGGAACAGGCCGTGGTGCCGTCGGTCAATTTTCAGCCGGGTGTAAACGACGAGCACGAGCAAGCCGCCCAGCTCCGAGATCGAAGAGGCCAAGGCAGCGCCCGTGATCCCCAGGGCCGGGATTGCTCCCGCCCCGAAGATAAACACGTAGTTCAATACCACGTTCGTGCAGGCAAGCGTTGTGGCACTGACCACGAGTACGCGAGTCCGGGTGATGCCCACGAAGAACGCCCGGAAAGCCAGCATCGGGAAGGCGAAGAGTAGCCCGAAGGTTCGCCAGTCCAGGTATTGCATCACCGCCTCGTATATTTTCGGCGAGGAGAGTAATTGACATAGCACGATTGGCGAGAATATTTTGGATAGTCCGCAAAGGGTGAGCGCCAGTGCGGAAAGGAAAAATAATCCCAGCAAGAATACTTTCCCGGCTTCCCCCGGACGTTGTTCCCCGTTCCGGCGGGCGATCATCACTTGCAGCCCGAGACTGAAACCGAATCCCAGAATGTAAAGGGCAAGGTAGTACATGCCCGCGATCGCGGAGGCCCCCAGTTCCGTCTCGCCGACGTGCCCGAGAAATATGGCATCCGTGATGTTGATAAGTTGCTCGACTAGCACGCTCATCATGACAGGGTAGTTGATGAGCCAGATTTGTTTGCTTGTAAAATTCATAATTCAACTTAAATAGCACATGCCGAAGCGTGTTCACTCGGGTGAACCGTTCGATATGTCCGGTAAATGTAAAAGGTAATAAACTCTGTTCCCGGGGACGTGGGTTGTCCCCGTCAGGCCCGAAGCCTTTGACGGAATGCTATTCAAGAAGCGTAGCTATATACAGAGTTGTGCTTTCATGTTGAATAATTCGGTTAACGGGGCAAACTTACGAAAAAGATTCGGAATATATTGTATCCGGACGGTTTGTTTGTATTATATTTTAACACTTTTGTTAATAATGCTTTCACGAACGTTGGGTCGAGTGAAGGCTGTAGAGGGGACTTCGTGCTTGTTTCCAGGTGGTTGCGTGGTGGTCGTGAGGGTAAGTTAACGATAAGTTGCCGATAAGTTACCGATAAGTTGCCGATGTGCAGCGGTAACTTGTGCCTGATTTTACCTTGACGTGTCGTCTGGATATAGAAGAAGGTACGGGGAGATACCGGGGATTTTGCGGTTGGCAATGTCGTGTAACTTGTGCTGTCGAGGAGACGTATAATCGGGTATAGTCGGGAGGTTTGTCCCGTGGATCATTTAAAGCATAAAGATTATGAAAGAGAGTGTAGAGAAAAAAGAGAATGAGGAGACAGTTGATCGACATGCCAAGAATATACCCTCCAAGCAAGACAAGAGTTGGGTCGGGATGGATCAAATGCCACAAGAACAGTTTGATAAGACGGAATTCGAGGATCGGGAAGCGGAAAAGCATCCCGGGAAGAAACGTTGTCATTAAAACTGTTCAGGGATAGGCGGACTTGTGATTTGTGGTCGTCGCGAAATGAATATTAGTATAAATGATACACGGAATCTTCGGGGAACGTTGTATTCCGCGAAGATGAAGTTTAATTTTATCACTCATATTATTCCTGAGAAGCGGAGGAGTTAAAAAGTCCTTCTGCGTGAGGCTCACGTGTACGATCTGAACAGGCCTTTGTAGGAGGATGAGAAACGAAATAATAGAGAGTGATAAGTGAAATTTTTTATTTTTTTCGCTTGTATAAATTTGTATGCTAATTGTTTGTTTATATCCATTATTATCGTAAATTTGTCGTGATTTTGAGTTTTGATTTGATCGCTACAGAGCGTTTGCCTTCATCGTATTATTAAATGTATCGTTAAGCAGACTTTCATAGACAAGATCCAACCTCAAGTAATTCAATTATTAATTTTAAAGTTTGTATTAATGAACATTTACATTTCAAATTTAAGTTACGACGTGAATGACAGTGACTTAAGAGAGTTATTCGAAGAGTACGGTGAAGTTTCTTCAGCAAAAGTTATCATGGACAGAGAAACCGGTAGATCAAGAGGTTTCGGTTTCGTTGAAATGTCTGACGATACCCAAGGTCAAAAAGCTATTGACGAGTTGAATCAAGCTGAATATGACGGTAAGGTGATCAACGTGAATGTTGCAAAACCGAGAACCGATCGTCCGGCTGGTGGTGGTCGTGGCGGTTTTAACCGTGGCGGTGGCGGTCGTGACCGTGATCGTCGTGGTAATGGCGGTGGCCGTAGCTTCGAGAAAAGATTCTAACTTATTTAGGATATAGGAAAAGAGGTGGTTGGAAAGCCACCTCTTTTTTATTCTGTAACCCGGTCCGTGAAGAGGGTTGCCGTTGGTGCGTGTGATAGGATATATGATGCCGGGTACTCTCCTTGTTTATGAACGAGGTGTTCCATGATTTCCTGTTTATCCGCTCCCACGACGGGAATCAGTATGGTTGTACTTTTAAGAATAACAGTTCCCGTCATCGTGATACGTTGTTGTCCGGTTCTTGGGTGATGTGATACCGCGTATACCCGATGGTCAGTTAACAAGTTTGTCGAATTGCTGAATATGGAGGCCACGTGTCCGTCTGTTCCGATTCCCAGTATCGTGCAATCGAAACGGGGTACGTTCGAGTAGCCGGGAAGTTCCCATTTCACCATTTCAGAATAACGTTCAGCCTCCACTTTGGGGTCTTGTTCTCCCCAGATGCGATGAATGTGATATTGAGGAATATCCAGTGGCATGAATAACAAGCGTTCGGCGTGTTTGAAATTACTTTCATCATCTTCCGGGGACACGCAACGTTCGTCTACCCAGTAGAAACGAAGGATATCCCAGGGGATGTTATCCCGGTATTCTTTTACCCAGAGTTTGAAAAGTTGTTGTGCGGTAGAGCCACCGGATAAAGCCAGGTGATAAGGTTTTGATTTACTTTTCTTTATCGCCGCGATCAAGGCTTCGGTCATCGAACGTAACGTCTCTTCTGGAGTTTTATATACCTCTATTTTCATGGTTTGTACATATCTAGTTAGTTCCTATTTATACGATGCAAGTTACGGTTTATTCATGACTAAACCAAGAAAAAAGGTTAAGAAAACTTATAATTAATCGCCTTTGGCGAGTTACAGGTTGCAAGTTACATTTGCCTGCGGCAAGTTACAAGTTATTTACCTGTGCGGACCAACGCTCTTCTCGCTTTAAACTCTAAATTCTAAACTCTAAACTTACAAATCATTTCTACTTTTCAGTTGCTTCTTCATTGATTTATTGAATCGTCTGATAAACAGGGTGGCGGCGAACATGAGACCGCCACAAAATCCGGAAAGCAGGCCACAAGGACCGAAGTTTAGTGCGATCCCGGCGATGTATCCCAGGGGAACGGCGACAAGTAGGTAGGAAATGAGGGCGTAGATCATGGGGCGTTGCACGTCGGTAATTCCCCGCAAGGCTCCGAGAGCCGTGACTTGCAGGCCATCGAAAATTTCGAATACCGCAACCACGAAGAACAGCTGGCGGGCCACTTCGATCACGGCGGGATCGGGGGTGAAGATGGAAGCTATCGGGGCTCCGAAGAGCGCGTAGATGATGGCGGCTCCCGCCATGAATACCACGGCGAGCCGGAGTGAGGCATGAGCGTATCGGCGTACTTTGGCGATATTTCCCCGTCCGTACTCGTGACTGACGAGGATCGTGGAAGCGCCGGCGATCCCGCTGGAAATCATGAACGTGAGCGAGATCATGGACATCACGATCTGGTTGGCGGCGAGAGCTATCGTCCCTAGCCAGCCCATCATCACGGTGATGAGGCTCAACGATAGGAATTCGACCACCATCTGGCCGGCAATGGGATATCCTACCTGTAATAGTTGTTTGATTTTCCGGCTATTGGTATTGGCCATCCGGAAAAAGCGAAACACGGGATTATAAACGGCAGAACGATGGATATAAAAGAAAAACGCCATGGGCATCATCGTTCTGGAGATTAGCGTAGCCAGTCCCGCCCCTGCCACACCGAGGAATGGTGCGCCGAATTTACCATATATGAATATGTAGTTGAGGAAAATATTCATCACGTTACACGAAATCGTGATCACCATGGCTACTTTCGTGTTACCGATTCCTTCCATGTACTGTTTGAATGTCATGAACAAGATAAAAGGAATAACCGAGAGGGAAGTTAGTATATAGTATCCTTTGCATAATGCCACGACCTCGGTCGGTTGGCCCATCATGGAAAGGTAAGGCATGAGGATGAACAAGAAAAGGGTAAGTAAGAGTGCAACCGCCGTGTTCAACACGAGCGAGTTCTGGAAAAATCCGGCGATACGTTCTTTGTCGTTAAGGGCGAACGCTTGTCCTACAAGAGGGGTTAGTCCGGTGGCAATACCCATGCCCACGACCATCGTGTTCATGATAATGGCTCCAGCCAGTGAAACTGCCGCTAGTTCGGGGGCTCCGAGTTGACCGACCATGATATTATCTGCCATTTGCACGATGGCTTGTCCCGCCAGCGAGAGCATGATGGGGAAAGCGATACGGATATTTTGTTTATAATATACGGAACTAATTCTCATTTTTAGATTGTTTTAAAACGGGGACGAAATTACAATTGAAAACGGAGAATTAAGAATAATAGTTATTTTTCTTTTTCCTTTCCTGTAAGAAGTTGAAAAAGAGGGGATATTGAACGATTGTTCCTGAAGTGAATACTTGGTTTACAATATTTGGTTAAAAATAATTCAAAAAAAAGAATTTTACTTGTGCGGATTGAAACAAACGTGTTTTGCGTTTTCGTATAACGTGTAGTTAAATCACTAAAATTTTAGTAATTTAACTATATATTAAGTCAAAAAATTGCGAAAGTAGAAATAAATGTATACTTTTGGTATACTTAAAACAGAGAGAAATGAAAGGATTGATGGTTCGATATTTTTCGTCGTTACTTTTCTTCTTAACGATCGGGGTAAACCTTTTTGGAAGCACAGATTCCAAGGGGATGGTTCCTGTCGCCGATAAGATTAACGTCGAGAATACATCGGACGTGTTCCAACTCTCCACGAACCCGATTGATCGGCATGGTGTTTTTGAGCGTACGCTTGAATTTTCGAACCAGCAGGTTACAACAGGAAGTAGTCGGGAACAGTTCTCTATTTCGTTCTACAAAAAAATACAACTCTCTTCACGCAGGTCCGAATTCAAAATGTTGGAGGAAAAGACATTCGAGTATTTCTCCGATTTGTTAGGTATTCGGCATATTCAGGGCTTCTACGTGATAGACCTGCGTGAAATCATTGTTTAGCCTTTCCCCGGTCAAGTCTAATCCCTTGTATCACGAATAGTGGTATCAGTATGTCGTATGCTTCTATTTGCGAATAGATGAAGATGTAATGCTTTGATATACACGTGATTGTTGTCGTGATCGGTGCTTCATCAGAAGTACGGGTAGACTGTCTGTATTCTTATTTTTCGGTATATTTTTTAATTAAAATTGTTCATAAACGAATAATATTGATAGACCTATGGAAAAGAGTAAAACAAATAGCAAGAGTTTCACCAAATCAGCATTGGTTCAAACCTTATACCCGATCGTGGTTATGTTAGCAATATTCGGGTTAGTTTTCTTAGCATTATACATAGCATTATAAAATAATAAAAAAATCTCACTATGAAAAAGACTGCAACAACAAAAGGAACAAAGAGAAGTTTAGGTATTTCTGCATTTCCGATAATCATTCTTTGCTTTATCCTGGCAATGGTTATTTATCATTTCGTGTACGGTAATCCCGCCAATTTCATCAACAATGACCCGAATAATCACCCTCTTCCCGGGAACCTGTTAGGTACTATATATAAAGGAGGGGTGATCGTTCCTATTATCCAGACGTTGTTATTCACGGTTTTGACCTTGAGCGTGGAAAGGATGCTCGCGTTGAGAAAAGCGAAAGGTAAAAAGAATTTACAACAATTCGTGACAAAAGTAAAAGATCAACTGGAACAAGGAGATATCGAGGCTGCCCGTCAGGCTTGTGACGAGCAGAAAGGTACGGTTGCTAACGTGATTAAGGCATCGCTCTCGACTTACACGCAAGTGAACGCTTGTGATACCCTGTCGAAGGAAGAAAAGCAACTGGCGGTCCGGAAAGATTTGGAAGAGGCAACCATGCTTGAATTACCGACCATGGAACAGAATTTGGGGGTTATCGCCACGATTACTACTTTGGGTACATTGATGGGATTGCTCGGTACGGTAATCGGTATGATCAAATCGTTCGCTGCCCTGTCATCCGCCGGGGGAACCGACTCTATCGCACTTTCAACCGGTATTTCCGAAGCCTTGGTGAATACGGCTTTCGGTATTGCCACGGGGGCTTGCGCGGTTATCGCTTACAATTTCTTTACCAGTAAGATTGACGGGATCACGCATAGTATCGACGAGATCGGTGCTTATATCGTGCAAACGTTCACTATCAAACAACGTTAAGTTACAATTATAATATAGTACGTTATGAGTCAGAAAATTAAAAAGAAATCAACATTTATAGACATGACCGCCATGAGCGACGTGACGGTGTTGCTGTTGACGTTCTTCATGCTGACTTCCACGTTTATCCAGAAAGAACCGGTGCAGGTGAACCCGCCGCAGTCGGTTTCCGAGATCAAAATTCCTGAATCTAATATCGTCTCGATACTTGTCGAGCCAACGGGAAAAGTGTTCATGGGACTGGATAAACCACAGGATCGTATCGAGGTACTGAAAAAAATGGGCGAGAGCTACCAGATCGAGTTTACCGATCAGGAATTGAAAAAGTTTAGCCTGTGTAATTCTTTCGGGGTGCCTATTCAAGGAATGAAGCAATTCCTGGCGCTTCCCGCGGAAGATCAGGATAAAGTGATCATGAATTACGGCATCCCGTGCGACAGCACGAACAATCAGTTCAAGTCGTGGATGCAATTTGCCCGGGAGGTGAATAAAGATTTGGTTATTGCTATCAAGGCTGACCAGAAAACACCTTACCCGTTGATTAAGGATATCATGGCAACATTGCAGGACTTGCGAGAGAATCGGTATAACCTGATTACCTCTTTACGGAACATGCCGCAAGTGTGAAAAGGGTTACAGGTTGGCAGGTTACAGGTTGCAAGTTCGAACTTGAAAACCTTGGGGCTGCAAACTGGAACTCACAACTGAATTATAATTTGTAACGATTAGTATTATGTCAGAAATACAAGAAAAGGGTGGCGGGGAACGCAAGAAAGGAAAACAGAAGAAGTTCAGTATCCGGGTGGATTTTACCCCGATGGTGGATATGAACATGCTTTTAATTACTTTCTTCATGCTCTGTACATCCATGAGTAAACCCCAGACAATGGAGATCAGTATGCCCAGGAAAGATTTACTGAATGAAGAGGAGCAGAATAAAGTGAAGGCTTCCAAGGCGATGACGATCCTGTTGGGAAAAGAGGGAAGAGTGTATTACTATATGGGAGAGCCGGATTACGAGAATCCCGATATGGTGAAGGAAACCGACTTTTCTCCGAACGGTTTGCGTGCTATTTTGTTAGGACGTAACCAGGTGGTGATGCAGAAAGTGAGGGAACTGAAACAGAAGAAAGCGAACTTGGAGATCACGAACGAGGAGTACCTGAAAGAAACTTCCGAGGTGAGGAAAGATAAGGATTCTCCCGTGGTGTTAATAAAAGCGACCGATTTCTCTAATTACAAGAATTTGATCGATGTTCTTGACGAGATGCAAATCTGTAATATCGGGCGTTACGCGATCATGGATATCACACCCGGAGATTTACGTTTATTACAGGATAAGACACACGACGGGTATGCCGATGACTTGAAAGAGGTTATCGAGTACCGGGAGGCAAAACAGTAAGATCATGGCAAAGGATATAAATGTAAATTCGGTGGAGTGGTGCGATCTGATATTCGAGGGGAAGAATAAGGATTACGGGGCTTACGAGCTTCGTAAACACTCTCCCCGGCGCCACTTGACGGCCTATTTCGTGATAATAGGCTGCGTGATTCTGGCAATGGTTCTTCCGGCGTTTATCCGTTTCCTGACCCCGGTTAAGGCTCAGGAGAAGATGGTGACGGTGACGGAACTATCCGATTTGAAGATGGAATTACCGGAGGTGAAAGAGGAGAACAAGATCGTGGCGGTGAACGTCCCGCCTCCTCCAACTTTGAAAACAACGATCAAGTTTACGGCTCCCGTGATCAAGAAAGACGAGGAGGTACGTGAAGAGGACGAGATCAAGACCCAAGAGGAAGTGAACCAGGCGAAGGCCGCGATTTCCGTGGCTGATGTGAAAGGTAACGATGATGAAAACGGTAAGGATATTGCCGATCTGGAAGATCACAAGTTGATCGTGGCAAGTGATGATGAGGTTTTTCAGGTGGTGGAACAAGCCCCTGAATACCCGGGTGGTATGGCCGCTTTGATGAAGTGGATCGGTAAAGAGATCAAATACCCGAGTATTGCACAAGAGATGAATATCGAGGGAAAAGTTATCGTGCAATTCGTGATCGGGCGGGATGGGGCGGTACGTGACGTGCAAGTGTTGCGTTCGGTCGACCCGACGCTGGATAAGGAAGCCATTCGCGTGGTGCAAGCGATGCGGAAGTGGATTCCCGGTAGACAGCGAGGGGAACCCGTATCCGTGCGGTTTACTTTACCGATCTCTTTTAGATTGCAGCAGTAAATATTGTTGTTGCAGAGGAGCAAGTTACAGGTCGAGAGCTTGGGGACATCACTTGAAACCTGTGACTTGCAAAACCTGTAATTTGAAAACTTGTAACCTGTAACTTAATAAATAGTATGAATATTCGAATCGGCTTTTGGCTGTTATGCCTGACTTCCTTTATGGCTTGTAAAGGGAAAACGTCAGGAACGCAGGATACCCTGTTCAGCGGGGTAATCCGTGTTGCGGTCGATGAAACACTGTCTCCCTTGGCCGAGGATGAGATTGCGGTTTTTGAGGCTCAATATAATCAGACGGGTATTGTCCCGATATACACGAGTGAGGTGGAAGCTATAAACCTGTTGTTAAGAGACAGTGTTCGTTGGGTTCTGGCCACCCGTCCTTTATCGGGGGACGAATTAGAGTCATTCCACAGCAATAAGTTTTTTCCGGAGTCCATAAAGATAGCCACTGATGGAATAGCCTTGATCGTGAACAGGCAAAATGCCGATTCGATATTTAATATAAGCATGTTGCAGAAGGTGTTTTCAGGAGAGGTTACCCGTTGGAATCAGATTTCTTCGGGTTCCAAACTGGGCGATATTCACGTGGTGTTTGATCACCCGAATTCGAGTACGGTGCGTTACGTGTTGGATTCTATATGCGGACGGGGACGATTGTCTGATCGTTGTCATGCAGCCGGAACCAACCGGGAAGTGATAGATTATGTGTCTCGCACGCCGGGGGCCATGGGGGTGATCGGGGTAAACTGGATCAGTGATGAACAGGATTCCCTGTGCCGGGATTTTCAAAAAGGAATACAAGTGGCCCGGATCAGCCGTGCGGATCAACCTACTTACGGGAATAGTTATCAACCTTACCAGTATTATCTTTACACGGGCCAGTATCCGTTATCTCGCGATATTTATATTTTGTTGAACGATCCCCGGAGTGCTCTTCCTACCGGATTAACCTCTTTTATCACGGGATCAAGGGGACAGCGGATTATTCTGAAAGCAGGATTGTTGCCCGCGACGATGCCGGTTAATATTGTAAACGTGAGAGACCAAATTTAAACTAAAATTTAAGACCATGAAAACGAAATCAATTATATACGGACTGTTTTTCTTGCTGTTGGGGACGAGCGTGAAAGCGGCGGATAATAAAGTCGGAATAAATCTTTACGAGTCGGGGATGTTGGGTGAGGCAAAGGTTTTTTTCCTGAATAACCTGAAGCAATTACAAGATGAAGCTTTACGGGCAGAGGCTTGTTATTATCTGGGTGAATGTTATCTGGAGACGGGAGTTCCGGATTCTGCCGGTATATATTATCAAGAAGGTTTGACGTTGAAACCGGATTACCCGTATAACTTGATCGGGCTGGCCGGATTGAAGTTAAGTAATGACGTGAAAGGGGCTGAAGAGCAGTTCAAGGAAGCGATCACGACCAAGGGATACAAGAAAGATGCGGGCGTGCAGTTGGCCATTGCTAAAGCTTACATGAACGCGAAAGATATGGTGAAAGCCAGAGAACACGTGAACCAGGCAAAAGAATTTGATTCCAAGAGTGGTTTGCCTTACTTGGTAGAAGGTGATATTCTGGTGGCGGAGGGAAAAGTGGGAGATGCTTGTGCTAAATACGAGATGGCTACTTATTTTTCCCCGGATTGCGTGGGGGCTTACCTGAAACAGGCTCAATTGTATATGACAACAAATCGTTCGTTGTCGTTGGAAAAATTGAATAAGGTGAGTGAGCTATTCCCGGAGTTCGGAGGGACTTATCGTTCGCTGGGAGAATTACACGAGATGGCCGGCAATAGCAAAGCGGCAGCCGAAAATTATTCGAAGTTTATTCGTTCCGGGTATTACGATTCGGAGAATTTGCTACGGTATGCCGGGATTCTTTATTATGACAAACAATACGAGGAGATGTTGCCTGTACTTCAATCCGTGTTGAAAGAGAAACCGGAGAATTTGGTGGCAAAACGTTTGTACGCTTATTGTTTATCCAAGCAGGAAGACAGGGAAAAGTGTCTGGAAGCGATCAAACATTTTATCGAGTCGACCCCCGAGGAGAATCAAATATGTCAGGATTATCTTTGTTATGCCGAACAATTGACCGCTAGTAAGGCGTATGGTGAAGCCATCACGTATTACAAGAAAGCATTGACTTCGGATTGTAAACGTCAGGAGTTATTGAGAGATATTGCCGATCTTTTCGTGAAAGATCACGAGTTGGATTCGGCCGTGGTTTATTATAATCAATATATGGATTTCGTGCAGGAACCGGCTGCCGAGGATTTGTTGAAACTGGGAAGATGTTACTATAATATGGCATGTCAGGATTCGGTTCCCGAGATGCAAAAAGATGATTTAGTGAAAGCCGATACTTTGTTCGGGGCTTTGAGTGTTCAGGTGCCGAATAGTTACGTGAGTTATTTCTGGCGGGCCAGGGTAAATTCCATGCTTGACCCGGAAACAACGCAAGGATTGGCTAAGCCTTATTACGAGAAAGTTATAGAGATCGCCCTCGCCCAGCCGGAGCGTTACAAACGGGAGTTGATAGAGAGTTATAAATATCTGGGGTATTACCATTACGTGATTGCTGATGGTATAACCACGAAGAATAACGGAAATCCCGATCCGGCAAAACAAGAATACGGGGAGGCAAAAGCCTTTTTCTCGAAGGTGCTGACCTTGGATAATAAAGACGAAGTTGCTTTAAAAGCTTTAGAGAGTATTAAGCTGTGAACGAGAGTTCTGGAGGTTGTCAGGAGATAAAGAGACAGCCTCTTTTCTTATTTCCATAAAAAAGTACGATTTTGGTATGGAAATTGCATTACTCCGAAAGTGTTACTATATTTGAAATACTTTAAAGAGAATGAAGTTATGAAGTGGATTTTACGAGTTATATCAATCGTGTTTTTCACGGTGTGTTTCGGGAGGCAAGTGATGCCCGAAGGCATGGCGGTAGAAAGACGGATAGATGTAATCGAGAATTCCATGAATGTTTCAGAGGTAACAGCAACTTTTTCTGCAAATGCTTTGGCTGCCGTTTATGATTTTCTTGAAAAGGCATTTTTTTTGGCAGATCAGATTGATTTACCCGGAGATGTAGGGGTGCAAAGAGAAAAACGAGGGACTTCTACAAAAGAGTTTACCGAACAGGGGATTAATGGTGGAATTTGTCACCTCGCCTGGCGTGATGAAATCTTTGATTATTTGTCTGTAAAGCATATTCAGGGGTTTTATATTTATGGAATAAACAAGGTGATCATTTAACATTTTGATCAGCACGAAGTTTGTCATGGACCCGGTCCTTTTTAGCAGGAATATCGGGAACATGATTCGAATATTCTATCGCCGGAAAGAAACCATTCCGAGTGAATATACGTTAAAGTTATAAGTTGGTATTTAAAGAACGTTTAAATCATATATTATGGCACAGAAAGTCGGATACGTAACACAGGTGATTGGTCCTGTCGTGGACGTTATTTTTGAAGGTGGTGGAGTTGATTTACCCCCTATTTACGAGGCTCTGGAGATCGAGAGGGACAACGGTTCTAAGTTGATTGTCGAGGTGGAACAACACGTGGGTGAGGATACGGTGCGTTGCGTGGCTATGGATACGACCGATGGTTTATTCCGGGGAATGAAAGCGCTGGATTTGGGACGGACGTTGACCATGCCTACCGGCGACCAGATTAAAGGGCGTTTGTTGAACGTGACCGGAGATGCAATTGATTATCTGGCCCCGTTGGATTACACGAATACAAATTCTATACATCGGGAAGCCCCGAAGTTTGAAGATCTGTCGATCAAGGAAGAATTGCTGCTTACGGGTATCAAGGTGATTGATTTGTTGGAGCCTTACTCGAAAGGTGGAAAGATCGGTCTGTTCGGTGGTGCCGGAGTGGGTAAGACCGTGTTGATTATGGAAATGATTAATAATATCGCCAAAGGGCATAACGGATATTCGGTGTTCGCCGGGGTTGGAGAACGTACGCGGGAAGGGAATGATTTATTACGGGAGATGATCGAGTCGGGCGTTATCAATTACGGGGACAAGTTCAGAGAGCAGATGGAGAAGGGAAAATGGGATTTGGAGAGCGTGGATATGGAGAAGGTGAACAAGTCTCAGGCTACTTTGGTCTTCGGACAGATGAATGAACCACCGGGAGCCCGTTTGCGGGTAGCCTTATCGGGCTTGACCGTGGCCGAGATGTTCCGGGATTTTAACGAGGGTGGAAAAGAGATTTTATTTTTTATTGATAATATATTCCGATTCACACAGGCAGGCTCGGAGGTATCGGCCCTGTTGGGACGTATGCCCTCGGCGGTGGGATATCAACCCACGCTGGCTTCGGAAATGGGTAAGTTGCAAGAGCGTATTACTTCAACAAAGAATGGTTCGATTACCTCAATTCAGGCGATTTATGTGCCGGCCGATGACTTGACGGACCCCGCACCGGCGACGACTTTCAGTTTCTTGGACGCGACTACCGTGTTGAGTCGTAAGATCACTGAGTTGGGTATTTATCCGGCAGTTGACCCGTTGGAGTCTTCTTCCCGTATCTTGGACCCTGCTATTGTCGGAGAGGAACACTATCAGACCGCGCAGCGAGTGGTTGAGTTGTTGCAACATTACAATGAGTTACAGGATATTATTGCTATCTTGGGTGTCGATGAGTTGTCTGATTCGGACAAGGTGGTTGTGGCACGGGCTCGTAGGGCACAACGTTTCTTGTCACAGCCTTTCCACGTGGCAGAGCAATTCACGGGTATTCCTGGGGTAATGGTTCCTTTGGAAGAGACGATTCGCGGGTTCAAGATGATTCTTGACGGTGATATGGACGAATATCCCGAACAGGCGTTTATGAATACCGGGACGATTGATGACGTGATCAAGAAGGGAAAAGAGATGATCGAGAAAGCGAGAAAGAACTAATGATTTTAGGTCTTAAATTTTAGATTCTAAATTGCAACTCTACGATGTGTGATGAGTATCTAAAGTTTATAATTTGAAATTGTAAATTTAAAATTGTAAAGGTCATGATTTTAAGAATAGTATCTCCGGAAAAAGTGCTTTACAAAGGTGAGGTGCAAATGGTGAAATTGCCCGGTACGGTTGGGCAGTTTACCGTGTTAGAAAATCATGCCCCGTTGATATCCACGTTGACGCAGGGTACGGTGTTTTACAAGGGTGCCGGTGAAGAGAAGAGCGTGGAAATTCGTGGAGGAGTCGTGGAAGTGCGGGACAATAACGTGGTTGTTTGTATAAATTGATACACGTATGAAGAATGGAGTGAAATATA
>OGIE01001410.1_pt1 | contig 33565 bp, 19 predicted proteins | sample 1571581 | NCBI WGS metagenome assembly OGIE01 (sample SAMEA2582021, study PRJEB24529) | metagenome | biome: Human gut stool | place: China | collected 2011 | reverse complement strand
GTACGGTGGTGTGAGAGGACGCATGAGGAAATAATCCTCATGCTCCTACTCGATTCCATATGGTGTAGTCATCTAGGGGAAAGGGGGTAGCCTTGGATAATTGCCTCAAGAAATGCCTTCAGGAAGGATAAAAGTTTTTTTTTCGTATAAAACGAGCTACATTGAGAGTTCGTTCTTACTACTCGAAAAAAGACCCTCTCTCATCATCTGATTTCTACCCGATTCTTACTCGGGCTATACTTGCTCCGTACATTCTCCACTCAGAGGTACTTCTAAGTGGAGAATGTACGGAGAAGCTACGGAGCAAGTGCAGCCCAGGTAAGTTTTAGATAAATCAAGGCTACAGTATAGCTATTTTTTAATCATATCCACACCAAGTCCTCTTGGAACCGTTGATAGATTTGAAGTAGAGATAATATATAAGTTAAACCTGTAAATTGAGAAAACGCCTATGGAACAGAAAGTTATCCTCTAAAAGAAATAGCCTCACCGACTATTTTTTATTTATTACCTTACCATTCTGAATGTTGAAAGCTATTTCAACGAATAATTTAAATCATCATTATTATGAATGAAAATCACGCGAACAAGAAAAATAGTACATAATAAAGTACTCAAACCGTCATGACTAATGCATTCTTCAATATAACAAGGGAATGCAATAGTTTTATAACTTTATCCAAACAAAAATAATTTAAACAATGAGACTCTTATGAATAGATTTAAGGAAATCTCTATGGGCATAGCTGCTATGCTAATAGTACCTGTTATCAGCATAAATGCCAGTCCTAACGACATTACGGACAAACCAACTTCACCCGCTACTGAAGTAATACAACAACAGAAACAGATAACTGTTAAAGGTAAAGTTACTGATTCTGCTGATGAGCCTCTAGCTGGGGCAAGTGTTCAAATTCTAGGAACTAGCCAAGGCGTAATAACTAACGCTGACGGAAACTATACAATCACTGCTAAACAAGGAGCTACGCTCCAGTTCTCATATATAGGTTGCAAACCACAATCTGTAAAAGTGACCAAGACACAAATTAATGTGCAAATGGAGGAAGATGCCAATATGCTGAACGAAGTCGTCGTTACGGAGTTCGGTTTGAAGCGTGTTCAACGCGGTATCGGTTCATCTGTACAGAAAGTGACTGCAGATGAAATTGCAGAGTCGGGACGAGATAATTTCATCACAGCGTTGCAAGGGCGCGTATCCGGAATGAACGTTGTATCCAGTTCTGGCGCTCCGGGAGCATCAACACAAGTAACACTACGCAGTATCACTTCACTGTCCGGCAGCAACCAGCCACTTTATGTTGTCGATGGTATCCCAATGAACAACTCCTCCTTTTCAGCAAGTAGTGGTATGGCCGTAGAGGATGTTTATAGTAGCCGTACGTTGGATTTCTCGTCACGCGGTAATGACTTCAACCCTGAAGATATCGAAAGTATCACCGTATTGAAAGGAGCAGCCGCCGCAGCACTGTATGGCTCGAATGCTTCTAATGGAGCCATTATTATTACGACAAAGAAAGGTACGGCAGGCAAGGGTAAGGTTTCATATAGTAACCGTTTCCGTTGGGATACATCTTACGGACTGCCCGACCCACAAACCAAATATTCTAATGGCAATTATGGTGTAACTAACTATTTTAATACTGCCCGTTTTGGTGGACTTTATCCTGAAGGTACCAAACTCTACAATAACCTTGATCAAATTCTACAAACAGGATTCACCCAAGTACACAATGTATCAGTGGAAACCGGTACTGAAAAGTTAACTATGCGTGCTTCCGCTTCATTTACCGATCAAACTGGTACGATTAAGAATACTGATTACCAACGTAGCAACTTCTCTTTGTCCGGTAAGGCAGATATTACTAAATGGATGCGTTTTGAATCATCCATGCAATACGCATCCACCCAAAACAATAAGATGCCTAAAGGTACTAGTGGGCCGCTTTACTATGCACTTCGCTGGCCGCTTGTTGATGATATGAGTAATTATCTTGACCCAGACTTGGTACACATGCGCTATCCATATCCATATGTGGACGGTGATATGTATAATCCGTTGTTTTTGATGAATAAAAATAAATATTATGATGAATCCGACCGAATTATAGGTAATGTGACCGGTATTATTCAACCGAATTCTCACTTCTTCCTGCGGGCACAGTATGGCTGGGATATAGGCACGCAGACATTCGAGACATCTGAACATCCGTTGTGGGCTAAAAATAACTATGATATCCAACCTGGTCGTGGTGGAGTATATAATTTGGTTAAAGAAAACTTCTCAGACCTTTCTATGAATGTGCTTGCAGGTTGGAACGACAAATTCTTTGATGGAAAGCTGAGTGTAACTGCACAAGTTGGCTATCATCAGGTAGAAAACAAAATAACACGTTTGAGTTCTTATGGTAAAAACTATATTGTGTGGGATATGGCCTCTATCAACAACGTGGATCCAACTACTGTCACTTCTAAAAAGCGTTCTACCATTCGCCGTATTCAGGCTATTTCCGCACAAGCTGAATTTGGTTGGGACAACATGGCGTTCCTCACTTTACGTGGACGTAATGACTGGGCTTCAACATTACCTACTAATAATCGGAGTTATTTCTATCCGGCACTGGAAGCATCATTCGTTCTAACTGAATTGCCTATATTTAAAGGAAGTGAGATCGTAAACTACCTGAAATTGAGAGGTGCTGTGGCACAAGTAGGCAAAGATACATCTCCACTTTCTATTAATCCAGAGCTGGAAGCTACGGAGCTTAGAGGTGGCGGCTACAAATATGGATATACAGGTCCGAACTCAAAACTAAAGCCTGAGATGACGACTAGCTATGAAATAGGAGCGGAAGGGCGCTTTCTGAACGATCGAATCGTTGCGGATTTCACCTATTTCCGCACCAACTGCACAGATCAGATTGTAACAGGGTTCCGCTTATCATACGCCACAGGCTTCGTGCTGAACACCCGTAATTTGGGTGACTTTAAAACTTGGGGTTGGGAAGGACATATTGATGGAGATATTATCCATAATTACAATGGATGGCGTTGGAATGTAGGGGTGAACCTTTCACACACTGGCTCAAAAACGATTAGCCTTCCGATGGCAGAATATTATGATACCTATACAAATGGAAATACGAACGGTGTTCGTTTAGGTACGATGGTAGGTGATCCGGTTACTTCTATCCATGGTCTTGACTTTGAACGTAATGACAAAGGTGAAGTTTTAATAGATCCTTCGACAGGAGCTCCACGTGTAAGTTCAGAATGGACACATATAGGCGACCGCGAACCTAAACTGCGTTTCGGCTTTTCAACGGAAGTTACTTTTAAACGCCAATGGCGCCTTTATGCAATGTTCTCGGGTAAGTTTAAATCAACTGTTATCAATGGAACCGGTCGCTATCTGGCGCAAAACGGTATAGACTGGGACTCAGTGAAGAAACGCGAGCAAGGCTCTGTTATAATTCCAGGTGTATTGAAAGATGGTAATGAAAACTCAGAGAATCCGACACCCAATAATATTGCCATTACATATGGTAATTATGGCGGCACGATTTATGCCGGCTCTGCACGTGACTGGGTTCAGGCCAATGTCAACTATCTGCGCATGTCAGAACTACGGCTATCGTATACGTTTACAGAAAAGTTCCTTAAGAAGTTGACCAACGGTCTAATCAGCTATGCCCAGATATACATCTCTGGTAATGATCTATTTATTATTACAAATTACAATGGTCTGGATGCTGTAGGTAACACGATGTCTGCATCAGCTGGTGGTGTAGGTGGTGAAGGTTATGATACATGGAGTCTTCCCAGTCCACGTGGCATCACTTGCGGTTTGAGTGTACAATTCTAAATCATAAATCCTATTAATATGAAGAATATGAAGAAATATATAATTGTTCCATTTCTATCTCTATTGATGTTATTCAATGTCAGTTGTGACGATTATTTAGATGTAAATAAGAATATTGACTCTCCGGATTATGTAGAAGATTATTTATATCTGTCCGGTATCCTACAAACTTACCAAGACGTTACGTGGGATTTGACATATGCTATTCTGCCCATGATTTCCATGTGGAGTACTACGCAGAGTTCGTATGGTTCTAACTATGGTAATCACTATTATCCCCAAAGTAGTGATACGGGAGCCTTGATTTGGCGCACGGTTTACTGGAATCAGGGTATGAATCTTGAAAACTTAATCAATCAAGCCATTGCAGCAGAACATTGGCACCTCGTCGGTATTGGTTATGCTATTAAAGCATACAGCTGGGACATGCTGACCAAAGTTTATGGTGAATTGCCACTTAAACAGGCTTTTGATAACGAACGTGTGCGCTTTGATTATGATTCTCAGGCTGATATTTATGAGGCTGTCCGTGGATGGGCCCGTAAAGCTATCGAATACCTGGAAATGGAGGATAAAACTTCTTATAGTTCAAAGATCTCTGCCAATGACTGGGTTTATAAAGGTGATATCTCTAAATGGATTAAATTTGCTCATGGTGTAGTTGTACGTAATCTGGCATCTTTATCTAACAAATCGGATTTCCTTGAAAAGTATGCCGATGAATTAATTGAGGCTGCCAACAAATCATTACAAACATCCGCAGATGATGCTATGGTGGAAATGGAAGGCGGATCAGGAAGTGTACCTTACTCAGGTTATAACAATTTCTGGGGAACACAACGCGGCAATTTGGGTACTACCTACTACCAACACGATTATATGGTACAGATTATGACAGGAACCATACCTAAATATGGTACAGACGGACAGCGCATTAAGCAAACAACGCCTCCCAATCCATATTACCAGTATGAACTGCTTGAAAAGCAATATATAGCAGATACACTGGTTAACTTACCTGGACACTACGACCCCCGTGTAACAGTGAAACTGAGTACCGATAGCGATCCTGAATACCTGTACATTGATAATCCTGACAGTGTAAAAGCACATCAATATTACGGAGGAAGAAACAATACCTCTCGTACCAATCCTGCTGGTATTAAAACGACTCCACATCTTTATGGACGTACCACAACAGTAAAGAATTCTACTACGTCTTTGCCTAACGATGGTATTGGCCGCTGGTTATTCCGTGATGATGCGCCCTACGTATTGATGACTGCCGCTGAAATCAAGCTCTGCCTTGCTGAAGCATATTGGAAGAAGGGCAACAAGGGAGCTGCTTATATAGCTTTCAAAGAAGGGGTACGCAATGATCTGGATTTCACGGTTACACCACTCTATCCGGGTACTAAGGGAGTCATTAGTGGCGGAGATAAAGTCACCAAGAGTGTATACAATGCTTTGGCAAATGAATATTATGCTGGTCCTTATGTAGAAGGATTGGGGGAAGCGAATCTCACTCTCTCACACATTATGCTACAGAAGTTTATTTCGCTTTATCCTTGGGGAGGCATAGAAGCTTGGACTGATTTGCGTAAATATCACTATGACATTCAGTACACCGGCGATTATCCATCTAAAGATAATGGTTGGGATGCCACACGCTTAATCGAGGTGAAACGTGACGAAGATGATACTAAGGTATTCAAAGGTTACTTTTTAGGTGCTGCCAGAGACATTGAATTCCGAAATGCATCATACAATCTTTACAATGATGGTTCACCCTGCTATCGCATTCGCCCACGTTATAATTCAGAGTACACATGGAACATCGAATCATTGGAAAAACTGAAACCGATATCCGGCACAGCACCCAATTACCAGTGTTCTATCCCTTGGTTTGCTTACCCAGGTGAATATCCTGCTAACTAATGTTTTATTTAAAAGGAATAAATGATATGAAAAAGATAAAGTATATAAGTATTGCTCTTTTAGCTGCCTTTTCTATGGGGTCATGTGAAAAGATGGAGGTTGATTATGACGCCATTCCGGTCGGAGATGATATGGCTCAGTTCCAAATAGGTCATTATACACCGGTCACTACGTCGGCTGAAAACAATATCTATAAAGTAGAGTTAAATGGGAAATTACTGACCAATAGTACCAATGTATTGGGATACTATAATACCATACCAGGTGCAGGCAGATTTTATTATGCCAAACCAGGTAAGGCCAATCTGAAGTTGTATCAAGGTACAGCTTTAAAACTTGTATTCGACCAAGATGTTACTTTAATCAAGGGAAAACAGAATGTTATCATACATGATTATAATACCAGTCCGATTATTTTGGAACGCGATTTTGATATTCCTTATCCGCTTGATCCATCCAAAGCTACTTTCGATACAGATACCATTGCTCATATCCGCTTCATAAACTTGATGTATGAAGCCGAGGGACATCCTACTACTATGAAGTTGCAATATCAGTATCAATACACTTTGCATCCGCTCTATACAAATGCAGATAAAAATGCCGGTCTCATTCCTGATGGTAAGAATGTGGGGGATGCAACGGGGGATGCAACCAAAAGTGCATGGCTCAATTTGGGTGCACCAGTTGCTTTTGGTGAAAGCACGGGTTTCCAGCCTGTACCTGTTAAAAAAACAACGTACATTGCACAGGGAGCTGCCCGCATAGATTTTCGTATTGTAGTAACGGCTGCAAATGGTGGTGTACCTGGAGAAACGGTTATGGATGATGTAGATTGGTTGTTGAAAGTCAATGGCAAACTTTATACGGATTACTGGAATATTACTACTGGCCGATATACAACTCATAATTTTGCCGGTCTTCGTAACAAAGCAACAGTTGTAAAAGTATACAGTTATACTGAGCATTAGGAAACATGAGCAGTTTTGAATACCCTGCAAAAGGATTCATAATCTCTTAAGAGCAAAGAGATTGCTCCATAAATAAAACTATTATATGAAAAGAAGGTTGGCTTGATATATGCAGCCAACCTTCTTTTTAACCATTAATTCACTAAATGCTACTTCATCAGATTTTCTAATAAAAATCCATTCTGTATTAAATTATATTCTACAAACTATCTAAGTAAATCTGCTATCCTCTCTGCCAAGACAGTATGACTGATTTTATTCGGATGACGCTTCACTTCTGCAACAATACCATCCTTCTCGAAATCATTCAGTGCAATCAAATCAATCTCATTTTCCCCTTTGGTAGCCCAACAATTACCCACTTGGGTGATATTCATAGTTTCTACAACCCTTTCCCGAAAATACTTCTCAAATATCCATTCGCTATATTGTACGTTATATCGTTGAAAATAGATTGACACATTCAAAATCTTGAGTTTCCCTTCAAGAGATTTATGTAACAAAATGGTATTTCCTACACGTCGACGTCCCATGATGACTGTGAAACAAGCAGATGAAAGTGACTTTTCTTCTGTCTGCTGAAGTAATCTTAGTCTTTTCTTCTCAATTATAGAATCTCATAATCTATTTATAAAATTACTGATTAAGTCTTATTTTATTAAATGACTATTAATTTAATGGTCATTTAATTATTGCATAGATAAAAAGTGAAAGGCAATAAATAAATGTTCTGCGATAAATATTAATTCAGATACCAATCTATCCTATATGTATACTATTATTACCGATGAGGACTCAGCAATGTTCTCTTGGAACTTAGCTAGCATACAATTAAAGTAAGAGAAATAAAATATAAGTTAAACTTAAAATATAAAAGAGCCTATGGAACAGAAACTTACCTGACAGGAGAAATAGTCTCAGCTATTTCTAACTGCTTATCCTTACTTCCTATTTCTGAGAAGACTATTTAAATTAACAATAAAATCATCAACTATTTATGAATGAAGACCGCAGAAGACGAGCATTAAAAAACAATAAGCTCCTCACCACACTAACAATTAGTGTACTGTTCCTAGATATTGGTAATGTGATAGCTGTGTAAACAGCCTCTGACTCTGCTTTGAGTGACAACTAAACTGTTGCAATTCAAAATGAAACATTGCAAAGTGAACCACTCAATAGTATGATGTAATTCTAGACTATTAACCATTATTGTTTATTAAATCTATGTTAATGAAAAAACTTTTTATTCTATCAGTAACCGGCCTAATGCTTATGAGTGGCGGTTACTTTCCTGGAATGAGTGTAAGTGCACAAAATACCACTTCGTCAAGTACACAAAATTCAAAAAGGATTACTGGAGTTGTCACTGATACTCAAGGCGAACCTATTATCGGAGCAACTGTTCTTGTGCAAGGTACGGGTATTGGTACAGCAACCGATATTGACGGAAAATTCTCTCTCGACGTTCCATCCAACGGGAAAACTCTTATCGTGTCCTTTATAGGATTTGATGCACAAGAAATTCCCGTTACGAATAATACAACCTATAAAATACAATTAAGCGGCACAGACTACGCTCTTGATGAAGTAGTAGTTACTGCATTAGGAATGAAACGTGAAAAGAAAGCACTCGGTTATTCGGTGCAAGATGTAAAAGGCGATGCCCTTATTGAAAATCGTACTGCAAACATTGCTACATCTTTGAATGGTAAGATTGCCGGTATGAATATTTCTTCAACTTCTATTCCTGGTGGTTCAAACCGTATTGTCATTCGTGGTAACAACTCTATATCTGGTAATAATATGCCTTTGGTTGTGGTAGATGGAGTTCCGTTTGATAACTCACAAGGCGTTGACGACGTAAATACAAACTCTTGGGGAGCAGGATACTCGGATACCGGTGACGGATTATCCATGCTGAATCCGGACGATGTTGAATCAATTTCTGTATTGAAAGGTCCTTCGGCTACAGCTCTTTACGGTTCACGTGGCGGTAACGGCGTAATCTTGGTTACCACGAAGCAGGGACAAGGAGGAAAGACTAAGGTTTCTTACAATAGTAATCTGACTTTCGAAAATGTAATGATTCAACCGGAATTCCAGAATGAATATGGACAAGGTACCGACGGTGCTTATGTTGCCACCGCCCGTAACTCCTGGGGACCTAAAATGGGTACCGTTGTCACCGACTGGACAGGTCAGACTCGCCCTATGGAAGCTAAAAACAATGACTTCTCTGATTTCATGGATACAGGTACATCCTGGAGTAATTCTCTTGACATAACAAGTTCTGCTGGCAAGATGAACTATCGCGTAGGTATGTCAAATACGACACGTAAAGGCGTTATTCCAAATAATAAGTTGAATAAAACAAACTTCTCTGTTCGTGCGGGTGGCGAAATCATTAAAAACCTGACTCTTGATGCTAAATTGAATTATACTTACCAGAAAGGTGAAGGTCGTCCCGAGTTCTCGGCATCTGGCTTCAATCCTATATTTGCTCTCATCTATACTCCGCGTAGCATCAATCTGCATGAAATGAAAGATGTCTTTGATAAGGACGGGAAAATAATCGACTGGTATCCCAGCATGCTTACAGTGGTTAATAACCCGTATGCACTAACCTCTCTTACCGGTAATAAGGACGTTACCAATCGTATCAATGGTTTCGCATCGCTGTCTTATGAGGTTAATAGTTGGCTGAAAGCCATGATCCGCTTCGGTGGTGACACTTATGGCAAGAAAACCGAAAAATGGATACGCCATGATTTGATTTCGAGTGCAGGCTACAAAGATGGTCGTTTCTCAACCGGCCAATACAACATGGCTGAATACAATGCCGACTTCCTGGTTACAGCTCAGAAAGAAAATATCGCAAGTTCCAAGTTTTCTGGAATGCTCTCCGTTGGTGGTAACTTAATGAACCGTCAATATAATAGCCTTTATGCTACAGCCGAAGGCTTGAATATCCCCGAACTTTACACCATCCAGAACGGACAGTCCAAAACGACATCCACTTATAAATCAGAAAAGGAAGTTCAATCTCTCTACGCATTGGGACAATTGTCATGGGACAACTATCTGTTCTTTGATGTAACCGTACGCAACGATTGGTCTTCCACATTGCCGAAAGACAACCGTTCTTTCTTCTATCCCTCCTTTTCTTTAGGCTGGGTAGTAACCGACATGTTGACCAAATTTAAAGTAGATGTGCCCAGTTGGATTTCATTCGCTAAACTGCGTGCTTCCTATGCAGAAGCAGGAAATGACACCGATCCATATCAGCTATTATCTGTATTATCTACAGTTTCGAACATGGCAGGTGGACAGATGGGAGTAGCCGAACCTTCTACCAAAGCAAACGCCAACCTTAAACCGGAAATTATCAAATCAACAGAGTTCGGTGCTGACATCCGGTTCCTTGATAACCGCTTAGGATTCGACGTTACGTATTATAACAAACGTGCATATAACCAAATTATATCTATGCCGTCATCTATTACCTCAGGATATAGCGCTAAGTATATCAATGCCGGACGTGTTGACAACTGGGGATGGGAACTTCAGATGAACGCTACACCTGTTCGCACACGCGACTGGAACTGGAATCTTTGGGTTAACTTTGCCAAGAACTCTTCTGAAGTAGTAGAACTTTACGAAGGAGTAGAATCCATTACATTAGCCCGTCCTATGGGACAGAACTGCTATGTGATGGCCAAGGTAGGCGAACCTTATGGACAGATATATACGAATGGTTACAAATATGATAACAAAGGGAACCGCCTTGTGGGCGATGATGGTAAGTACATAGTAGATCCTACCCTCCGTGTTTCCGGCAATATGAATCCGGACTGGACTGCAGGTATCGGTTCTTCATTGAGATGGAAAAACTTCTCTTTCGGCTTCCTGATTGATGTACGTTACGGTGGCGATGTATATCTGCAATCCATGATGCGTCTGCAATCCAACGGTCAGACAAAAGAAACCGTTGCCGGACGTGAAGAATATTATTCAACAGGTAAAGGATTAATTTCTCAGGGTGTGAATGTGAACACAGGAGCTGCTAATACTGTAGAACTTAGTCCTACCGCTTATTGGGGACAATTCTATGGAAATATCGGAAACTACATTTACGACGCAACCAATGTACGCCTTCGCGAACTGAACTTCTCCTGGACACTGCCGGACAGATGGTTCAACAAGACAATAATCAGCGGTATTAAAGTAAGTGCTGTAGCCAACAACGTATGCTTCTTGTACAATAACCTTCCGGGATTCGATCCTGAATGTACATACTCTACCGGTAACGGACAGGGTGTTGAAACGGCAGCTTTGCCTTCTACCCGTTCATTTGGCTTCAATCTTAACGTTACATTCTAAAATAAAGGAAAGAATATGAATAAGTTATTTAAATCTATTATAAGCATTGTCGGTCTTTCAATGACCCTCATGGGCTGTGTCGGCGATTTTGATGATATGAATACCGATCCCAACAATCCTACTCCGGGTTCAGTAGACCCCAAATTCCAATTGATATTCATACAGGGGCGTGGTATTCCTTATGCTAACCAGTGGCAACAGATAGATCAGTTGATGATCAGCACTTTCTGTGAATACTCGGCTAATGATGGGCTTTCAGCTTCCGACTATAACATAGACTCGCGCTATGTGGACAATATATGGGAGTTGACCTATACTGTACTGACCAATGCCAACTCTCTGATTCGCGCCAATGAGAGTAATCCGGTTCATACCAATGTCGTTCAAATGGCACGTATCTGGAAAGCTTATGCCATGCTGCGTTTAACCAACTGTATGGGTGATGTGCCTTACTCTGAAGCTGCCAACGACATCGATCAGCCTAAGTATGATACTCAAAAAGATATCTACTATGCTATATTTGACGAATTGAAAGACGCTGTAAGCAAATTGGATGAGTCAGCCGCTAATAATGTGGGCTCTTATGATCTCATTTATGGCGGTGACGCTGCCAAATGGAAGAAGTTTGCCAACTCTATCCGGTTGCGCATGGCTGTCCGCATCTCTGATGTAGATGCCGCTAAGGCAAAAACGGAAGCTGCCGCCGCCATCTCGGCAGGTGTATTCAGCAGTGACGCTGATGCTGCTTATCTGACGCAAGGTGAAGATAAATTTGCCCAAAACCCTATTTATTATCATAAAGGTTCTTCCGTACTGCACATGTCAACAGCTTATAAGCGTCTCGTGCAAGGCATAGGCGGACTGGCATGGCCGACTGCGGCCGACCGTGAGGCTAACAAAAACATTACCGAAAATATTCTTGCCGCCAAAAATGCCCCGGCTATTGTTGACCCTCGTGCTCCTATTCATTTTGAACCTGCAGGTATCATTGAAGCTACTGCAACGGCAAGTATGAACGGCAATTGGGATGGTACAGACCCGGGACATGTAGCTTCCGGTGTAGGCGCTGCTATGGATAACGGTCAGTTTGTAAGCGATTTCTCTAAAATCGGGCCTTGGTATTATGAAACTATTGATAGAAAGTATCCTTTGCTTAAGTATAGCGAACTATGCTTCCTGAAGGCTATTGCTATTGAACTGGGACTTGTTAGCGGTGATGCAAAAACCGATTATGAAGCAGGCGTACGTTCAAGCATGACAGAGCTTGGTGTTCCGGAAAGTAATATTACAAACTATCTGGCTTCAACTTCTCCGAACTATTATGGAACCACAGCCAAGTATGACGATATTACAGGAAGTAATAATACAGCCTTGGATAAGATTCTTACTCAAAAATATATCGCTCAGTTCCAAGAATGTTCCTTTGAGACTTGGGCCGACCATCGTCAGTTCCACAAACCTACGCTCATGCCATTCGCAAGTGTAAGTTCAAGTGTATTCAACATGAATCCTTCCGACCAAGCTAATAATACGCCAAACGCTTATATCAAGCGTATATATTATCCTTCTTCAGAGTATACAGTGAATGCAACTAACGTGAAAGAAGCTGAAAGTCGCATGGGTGGAAATAACAGCATACAAAACAATGTATGGTGGGATGTTAACTAAAACCTGATCCTCATAAATGCGTAGTTGAGTCGCTCAACTACGCATTTTTTTATGTACTTATTGTGAATATCAAAACTTCATCTAACTTTGTTGCACATATAATTTCTTATTCTGAAACAACATGGAAAACATTCTTCTCGCAATCTTTGTATGGTGTTCCTCACTTTCTGACCTGGGATTCGTGACGAGTCCTTACTTTCAGGAGCAGGAAATGTCTTTTGTATATACTCCGGGAATCAAAATTCATATCAATGCCCCTTCAGAAGCAAAATTTGACAAGAACAAACCAACAAAACTTGTGCTATATGCCTTACCAAATGGCAACAGTACGGACTGGGCCATAGGAAAAATGCCGACAAAAGGTGATGATTGGCATTATCACATACAACACATAGGAGCACAAACACGATTTATAAGAGCCATAAACCAAGAATACAACTTCGTGACCGTTTACCTGGAAGCCAATACTAAAAGCTGGGGAAGTTGGAGAAAAGCAGAACCGATGCGAGACGAGAAAATCAAGGAAACAGTAGAATACCTCCTTTCTCTTTTCTCCGAATATCACCCACATATAGAGCTAAACAGCCATAGTGGAGGAGGTAATTTTATCTTCGGTTTTATGGATGCTAATTCGGAAATCCCCAGCTATGTAAAGAAAATCTCATTCATCGACAGTAATTATAATTGGGATAACGAGCGATATGGACACAAACTAAAAAAGTGGTTGGAAACTTCTCCAGACAACAGTTTATTTGTAGCTTGCTACGACGACGCCAACGCCTTGCTGGATGGAAAACCATTCGTTTCGAGAAAAGGCGGAACCTGGCACAGAACATATCTGATGCAACGATACCTGAAAAAGAACATGAAACGGCTGGTATGGAATAAGACGGAGAATGATAGCATTATTTATTTTACTGCAAACGACCGGAGAATTCAATTCTATTCCAGAAAGAATCCGGAGCGTAAAATCTACCATACAATACTGGTGGAGCGCAACGGTTATATCCAATCTATATTTTCCGGTACAAAGTATGAAGGTATAGGATATCAGTTTATGGGGAAAAAGACCTACGACTTCTATCGTCAGGACTCAATAGTGAAGCCTCATATTTTTAAGTTTCCTCCCAGGAGAAAAGAAGCCGTTACAGGAAACGAATTTGTCCGCCAAGTCATAGGCATGACAGCAGAAGAGCGTGATTCAGTAGCCTATAAAGAGATTGCAGCAGGAAATATTCCGACTTTATTCCGACAACCCACATATCTGACAGATAGTTTACAGGATTCTAAAGGAATCTGGCACGAAGTTACACTTTGCATATTACCGGATTTTCTGGCGATAGGTACAGATACGGATTTTCTTCGTATTCCTATGCTGCCGCTTACAGCCCAGAAATTGGCAAACTTATATGAAGCAACATTGCCTACACGGAAATTATCAGATTTAATTCATCACCATAGCTTGTTGAAATTGGAGCCTCATCCTATGACTCCGGATTCTACAATGACGACTATCCCTATATTTGCCCGCCATGATTCTATTATTGAATCAGCTCGTCAAATAGCTGGTGAGACTCCGGGGTTACTTATTGCCGGACATAAAAAAGATATCGTCATCACCAACCAGATGGCCGGAGAACCGGGTAGACTATTCATCTACGGTTGGCATTATCCTAACGGGCAACCGATTCAGCCATTGAGCGCAGCGCATGGCATTGGTTATGTAGATTACAGTCACGGAGTCAGGCTGATTCGTAACGAGGTCCTGGTAGACGGCCAACTATATTCATTGAAAGCCTTACTACAGGACCCCGTATTCTACAGGATGTTTAGTGACGAAGCCACTCCAATGACAATTACAAGTTATATTCCTGATTAATTTTACTTACCACTTCCAGCTTACCGTCTTTCAACAAGGAGCGTGCATTGAAGAAGTTCACCCCATCTGCACCAGCCTCAATAGACAGCTTCGCAGCCTTATATAACTCTTCGGCAGTAATATCGGGAACAAATAAGCCGGATACATATTTATTTTTGTGGTAAGTTTCGCGCAAACCGTTTTCAATACTGAACGGTATCCATTCCAGATTTTCTGAATAGAACGATTGATAATTCATCGGGCAGACAATATCTATCTTCCAGGTAGGCCAGTCCTGATAAACCGTCATACGGGCACGAGTAGGATAAGGGAATACAGCCGCTGAAACCAGTTTTCCTTTGGCATGGGTAGCTTCTACTATTTCATTTACCAAAGAAGTTACTTCATTCAAACGGAACTGTAGCCATTCCGGACTCATCCACGGTGCCTGCAAATCCAATGGAGAATAACCAAATAGCTTTTTGAATTTCTCTATTGCCACCGGATGATAACCAAAATCATACTCAGCCCGATAAGTATCTTGTTGAATCTTGAATTTATGTTGTTGCAAACGTCGCCCCAGCACAGCATCATTATAACGGATAAAATCCAAATGTACAGAGGCCAGTCCGTCTAAAGTTGCATAAGAAGCCGCCTTATTTTTCATGAACTGCCGGGCTTCCGGCACGGAAGGACTCAGCCATTTATAATGCTTCACGTAAGGGTCATATTCATGACTGTTATAGCCTATCCGGTTTACATCAAACCATTCGGGATGTGCTAATGCCACAGAATCTCCCGGAGCATTCACCGTAAACATCCAAGCATGCACCCTCGCTCCCTTATAGGATTTGGCTGCCTCAATATAACGCGACACCTCCTCCGGAGAGCCGCACATATAGTAATTTTTGATACCGGCCTCATCGAAAGGTTTCATCCAGAGAATCAGAGATTCGACCGAAGCATTCTTGTCCACATCGTCCCAGACTCCCAAAGCGATCTTTTGTTCCAAGTTTTGAACTTTCTTCTTTTTACCGGCTGATAACGGCTGAACAGCCAAACTGAAAAAGCACGCAAGTGCTACAAATAAATAAGTAAATTTCATGATGATGATTTTTTTAGGTTCTCAACAAAGATAGTATTTCTTCTATATAAATAAGGTGAATAACCTATTATTTGCAAATTATTAAATATAATGCTAAAAATAATAAAATAAGTGTTTTTGATATTAAAATAAAATCTATCTTTGTTGCAACGAATGTCCTCCTTAACAATAGTACTATTATGAAGAAACTTCCGCTATTTATTCTTTTACTATGCAGTGCCCTATTGTGTCAAGCGCAAAAAGACCGTGTCATTTTAGGTGACGAACAAACCTCCGAGTACTTTCCTCTCCTGAAGGATAAACGAATTGCGATATTTTCTAATCATACAGGAATGATAGGAGATAAACATTTATTAGATATCCTTTTGGAAAATAAGCTCAATGCGGTTGCTATTTTCTCGCCGGAGCATGGTTTTCGCGGAGATGCAGATGCAGGCGAGCATGTGTCCAGCTCAGTTGACCCTAAAACCGGAGTACCTATTCTCTCCCTATACGACGGAAAGTTGGGTAAGCCCAGTGCCGCCTCCATGCGAAAGTTTGATATTCTTATAGTAGATATTCAAGACGTAGGCTTAAGATTCTATACCTATTATGCATCTATGTGCAGGCTGATGGATGCTTGCGCAGAATATAACAAGAAGGTTTTGATATTAGACCGCCCCAACCCTAACGGACATTACGTAGACGGTCCGATCCTGGACATGAAACATAAGTCAGGGGTAGGTTGGCTGCCGATTCCTATTGTACATGGCATGACTTTAGGAGAGCTCGCATTGATGGTGAATGGAGAAGGTTGGCTACCAGGTGCACGCAAGTGTGATCTGGCTGTTATCAAATGTAAGAATTATACCCACCAAACGAAGTACCGGCTACCGATTCCCCCGTCTCCCAACTTACCAGACATGAAGTCGATATATTTGTATCCGTCCACTTGTTTTTTCGAAGCAACTCCCGTCAGCCTAGGTAGAGGTACTTCACTCCCGTTCCAAGTGTATGGACATCCCAACATGACCGGATATAGTTATAGTTTCACTCCAAGGAGTATTCCCGGAGCAAAGAATCCACCTCAACTGAACAAGCTATGTCATGGAGTAAACCTGAGCAACATGAGTGATGAAGAAATCTGGAAACGGGGAGTAGATTTGAGCTATGTTATCGACGCATACCGCAATCTGAATCTGGACGATCACTTTTTCCGTTCATTTTTTGAGTTATTGGTAGGAAGAGATTATGTACGGAAAATGATTAAGGAGGGAAAAAGTGCCGATGAAATCAAAGCAATGTGGAAGGACGATGTAGAAAAATTCAAGGAACAGCGTAAACCATATCTACTTTACGATGAGAATTAAATATTGAAAAAAATCACCATTAATAATTAATCTATTTATAAACATGAGCCCGATATCCGTAATTATCACCATTGCTGCTTACTTCGTGATACTGTTCACCATATCTTACATCGCCGGCAGGAAAGCCGACAATGCTGGTTTCTTTGTCGGCAACCGTAAATCAGCCTGGTATGTTGTAGCATTTGCCATGATTGGTTCCAGTATCTCCGGAGTGACATATGTATCCGTACCGGGTATGGTAGCTGCCAGTAATTTCGGTTATCTGCAAATGGTGTTAGGATTCGTTGCTGGACAATTAATTATTGCTTTCGTACTGACACCGCTATTTTACCGGATGAATCTAGTGTCCATCTACGAATATCTGGAAGACCGTTTCGGCATATCTTCTTACCGTACAGGAGCATGGTTCTTCTTCATCTCTAAGACGCTGGGTGCCGCAGTACGCCTGTTCCTTGTGTGTTTGACACTACAACTGTTGGTATTCGAGCCATTCGGATTGCCTTTCATATTGAATGTAGCGATTACAGTAGCATTAGTATGGCTCTATACTTTCCGGGGTGGAGTAAAATCCCTGATTTGGACAGATTCTTTGAAAACATTCTGCTTGGTGGTATCAGTAGTACTTTGTATCTGCTATATCGCTTCCGATCTGAACCTATCATTCAGCAACATGATCAGCACTATCGCAGACAGTGATATGTCGCGCATCTTCTTCTTTGATGATGTAAACAGCAAACAGTATTTTTTCAAACAATTCTTTGCCGGAGCATTCACTATGATTGCTATGACGGGACTCGACCAGGACATGATGCAACGTAACCTCAGCTGTAAGAACTTCAAGGACTCACAGAAAAATATGATTACGAGTGTTATCTCCCAATTCTTCGTAATCCTGTTGTTCCTAATGCTGGGTGTATTACTTTACATCTTCGCAAGCAATCAGGGCATTCAGGTAGAAAAGAGCGATGAACTCTTCCCACTTATAGCTACCGGTGATTATTTCCCGGCTATCGTAGGTATCCTGTTCATCGTCGGATTGATATCTTCCGCTTATTCCGCAGCCGGATCAGCATTGACAGCCTTGACAACCTCATTCACCGTGGATATTCTCGGTACAAAGGGTAAAACAGAAGAGGAAATCGTAAAAGTGCGTAAACGCGTGCACGTTGGTATGGCAGTAATTATGGGTATCACAATATTTGTGTTCAATCTATTGAATAACACAAGCGTAATCGATGCCGTATATATCCTTGCGAGCTACACCTACGGTCCTATACTCGGTTTGTTTGCATTCGGTATCTTCATGAAACAGCAAGTTCGCGACAAATATATTCCACTGGTGGCAATCCTCTCTCCTGTTTTTTGCTTCATTCTGCAAAAGAATTCGGAAACCTGGTTCAATGGCTATCAGTTCAGTTACGAGCTGTTGATATTCAACGCCCTGTTCACATTCATCGGACTCTGCTTGTTGATTAAAAAAGATAAGTAGTAATAATTAACTTAATACATCATCATGAATGTAAGACTTCATTTTTTGTTCACTTTGCTCACCGCCTCCCTCATCCCCCTGATGGGAGGCGCGCAAGGGCTTCCGACGGATGTCCGCCAGGAAATTGGTAGATTTCTGGATGCCGCCGCACGGAAAGAAGTTTCCGTAGGGCGCATCCGGATCGACTCTGTTGCTGTTGAGGGGAATACCCTTCAACTATTTGCTAACATGAACTGCGCTTATATTCCTTTTCGGGAAGATAACGTGACAGAGATTTATCAGGGTGTGAAAGCACTGCTTCCAGCAGAATATTCCAAGTACAACCTGCAAATCCGTACGAACAAACGTAGCATTGAAGAGTTAATTCCCCAGGCGCTACGCAGTAAAAAGGACAAAAAAGCCAAAACATTCAATCCTGCCGGAACAAAGCCTTTAGTGACGGCTCTTTCTGCACCTTATGCCCCCACTAATGGACTAAGGAACCGTCACATCGCTTTGTGGCAGAGCCACGGCTTCTATTATGAACCGAAACTGACACGCTGGGAATGGCAACGTGCCCGCATCTTCCAAACAGTAGAGGATTTGTATACACAAAGCTATGTGCTTCCTTTTCTGGTTCCTATGCTGGAAAATGCTGGTGCCAATGTGTTGATGCCCCGCGAACGGGATAGCCAGACGATTGAAATAATTGTGGATAACGACGGTTGCCTCAACAGCCGTTCCGTGTATACGGAAAAGATAGGTGATAAGAACTGGATGCAAGGTACGGGTGAAGGTTTCGCACACTTGCGTAATCAATATATTGATTTCGAGAACCCATTCCGTGAAGGAACTTTCCGTGCTATTGAAACAATCAAAGGAAAAAAAGAAAAGGAAAGTACTGCAGAATGGATACCAGAATTTCCGGCAATCGGACAGTATGCTGTATACGTTTCTTATAAGTCATTACCCAACAGTACAGACGATGCACTTTACACCGTCTATCATAAAGGCGGTGTATCCCAATTCAAGGTTAACCAGCAAATGGGTGGCGGTACCTGGATTTATCTGGGAACATTCGGTTTCGATGCCGGAAAGAATGATGCTTGCAAAGTTGTTTTAAGCAACCGTTCCGATAAGGCCGACCGCATTGTTACTGCTGATGCTGTAAAAGTTGGTGGTGGTATGGGAAACATTGCCCGCCGCATATCTGACGAGGGTGCTACAGAAAATATAAAGAGTTCGGATGCCAATACAGCCATAGTACATAAAGAAATGCCAAAAGTGGATTATCCATATGAGGTAAGCGGTTATCCCCGCTTCTGCGAGGCAGCGCGCTACTGGTTACAATGGGCAGGAATTCCCGACAGCATTTATTCTGACAGTCACGGCAAGAATGACTATACCGATGATTACAAAAGCCGTGGTATCTGGGTGAATTACCTGGCTGGAGGTTCTTCCGCCAATCCTACGGAACAAGGACTGAACATCCCGGTAGATATGGCTTTCGCTTTCCACTCCGATGCGGGAACTACACTGAATGACTCCATCATTGGAACGTTAGGTATCTACTATACCAACGCCTACAATGAAGAATATGCCAACGGAGCATCCCGCTACCTTGGCCACGATATGACAGATTTGATTCAGTCAAACATCGTGCGCGATATCCGCACTCTATATGAACCGAACTGGACGCGCCGTGGTATGTGGAACCAATCATACTACGAGGCACGTGTTCCCCGTGTACCAACCATGTTGCTCGAATTGCTTTCTCATCAAAACTTCGCAGACATGCGTTACGGGCTGGATCCCCGCTTCCGCTTCACGGTGAGTCGCGCCATCTATAAAGGTATGCTACAATTCATCTGCTCACAATATCATATGGACTATATCGTTCAACCCCTGCCCGTAGATAACATGGCACTACGCATGGTAGGTAAAAATGAAATAGAACTGACTTGGCAACCTGTTGCCGATCCGTTAGAGTCAACTGCAAATGCTGAGAAATATATCGTCTACACCCGCATCGGAGACGGTGATTTTGATAATGGCAGACTGGTGGATAAGAACACTTACCGCACTGCTCTCCCTGCCGGAATGGTCTGTAGCTATAAAGTGACTGCCGTCAATAAAGGTGGCGAAAGCTTCCCATCGGAAATCCTTTCAGCCGGACGTGCATTCAACGAGAAAGGCACTGTATTGGTAGTGAATGGCTTCGACCGTATCAGCGCTCCGGCTGACTTCACTGCCGCCGCACCGGCTGATACTTTGCTTGCAGGTTTTCTAGACGACTTAGATCACGGAGTGCCTTATCTCAAAGATATCAGCTACATCGGTAAGATGAAAGAATACCGCCGCTCCATTCCTTGGATGGATGATGACGCTTCCGGTTTCGGCGACAGCTACGGTAATTATGAAGACAAAGTAATCGCAGGAAATACATTCGATTATCCTGCTGTTCATGGAGCCGCCATTTTGAAAGCCGGATATTCTTTCATATCTTGCAGCGATGAAAGCGTGGAGAACAAAACGATGAATCTGAACGACTACAAATACATAGACCTGATACTCGGTAAAGAATGCCAGACCAAGATGGGACGTGGTGGAGTGAAACCTTTGGAGTTCAAGACATTCAGTCAACCAATGCAGGAAGCCATCGCTGCTTATTGCGAACAAGGCGGAAATATCTTCGTTTCGGGAGCTTATGTCGGTACCGATCTTTGGGATAACCGCCTCGCTCCGGTCCAAGAGGCCGACAAGAAATTTACAACCGAAGTCCTGAAATATAAATGGCGCGTGGGACAGGCAGCTACAGAGGGTAAGGTGAAATGTGTAGCTTCTCCGTTCCCCGCCCTTTCAGGCAACTATACATACCACAACGAACTAAATGCCGAAAGTTACGTGGTAGAGTCGCCAGATGCTATCGAGCCAGCCACCAAAGATGCGTACACCGTAATGCGTTATTCTGAGAATAACCTAAGTGCCGGAGTAGCCTACGAAGGTAGCTATAAGACCTGTGTACTGGGTTTCCCATTCGAAGCTCTGCGCACAGCTTCTGAAAGAGAAGCATTGATGAATGCCATCCTGACATTCTTCAATGATGAAACGAACTTAGCAAACCAATAATACACTAAAATCAATCATCATCTATGAAGCGAAGACTTTTAATAATGTTCCTGTCGTTGTGCTTGCTACCGTTTATGGTACAGGCACAACACGGTACATTCCGTTTTGCACAAATAACAGACATCCATTTCAGCCCCAACAACTCTAATCCGACAGAAGACTTACTGCGCTCCGTAGCGCAGATTAATGCAACAGATAGTATAGACTTCGTTCTGGTAACAGGCGACATCGCCGAAGAAGGTGACCGAGCCACCATGTTGAGAGTAAAAGAAACACTGGATTTACTGAAAACCAGATATTACATCATCCTCGGCAATCACGAAACGAAATGGAGCGATTCCGGTTGCACTGCTTTCGAAGAAATTTTTGGTGGCGAACGTTTCGAATTTGAGTACAAAGGTATCCTGTTCCTCGGTTTCAACTCCGGCCCGCTGATGCGCATGGCTAACGGACATGTAGTTCCGCAGGATATCCGCTGGATGACGGAAGAGATGGAAAAGTTCGGGAAAGACAAACCTGTAATACTGGTCACTCACTACCCGTTGATAGACGGGGATGTGGACAACTGGTACGAAGTGACTGACGCAGTGCGCCCCTACAACATTCGTTTGTTTATCGGCGGACACTATCACCGTAATCGCGATTTACGTTACGATGGCATTCCGGGTATCTTGATGCGCAGCAACCTGCGTGATAAAGACGGGAAGCCGGGATATGGCATCTACGACATCACCCAAGACTCTATCCTCGTTTACACACAACGCATCGGCGAACCCAAACAACAATGGGCTTCTTTCTCCCTGACCAAGCAATACTACGACCGCAATGGAAAAGCAGAGAAGTACCCTGACTTCTCAGTAAACAAAGAATACGCTAATGCAAAAGAACAGTGGATAGTACAAACCGGTGCAGGTATTTATTGCTCGCCTGCGGTAGAGAAAGATAAGATATTTGTAGGAGACGATATGGGCTATCTAACTTGCTACGCTTTGAAGAATGGAAAGAAACGGTGGAACTTCCAATCCGGCAAACGCATTGTAGGCACCCCGGCAGTGGCAGACGGCATAGTTGTATTCGGTTCTGCCGACCGTAATATTTACGGTTTGAACAGTAAAGACGGCAGCCTGCTATGGACCGTAAGAGCCGAAGAGCCTGTATTAGGTGCAGTGGCCATTGAGAACAGTATAGCTTATATCGGCGCCAGCGACCATACTTTCCGTGCTATTGACATACACACAGGTAAAGTGATATGGGCATACACCGGTGTGAAAGGATACATTGAAACAAAACCGTTGATAACGACGGATAAGGTCATCTTCGGAGCATGGGACAATACTCTCTATGCACTGAACAAGGCAGACGGCAAGGAATTATGGAAATGGACAGGCGGATTAACTCGCATGCACTTCTCTCCTGCTGCCGTATGGCCCGTAGCCGCAAACGGCAAAGTATTCATCACCGACCCGCAGCGTGCAATGACAGCTATCAACATAGAAAACGGAGAAACAGTATGGCGCACATTCCAGTCTATAGTACGCGAAACTATCGGTTTATCGGAAGATGGTGAACAAGTATACAGCAAAACAATGAACGACAGCATTGTCTGTTACGCAACGCAAGGCAATCAACCCCGCGAATTGTGGGCAAGCAATGTTGGTTTCGGTTACGAACATGCTCCGTCCATGCAAGTGGAAAAAGACGGTGTAATGTTTGGCAGTACTAAAGAGGGACTAATATTCGCTCTAGAACCCAAGACTGGTAAAGTATTGTGGAAACATAAGATAGGCAACTCGCTTATCAGTACTGTGGTGCCACTGAATGCCCGGCAGGTATTGTTCACTGCCACCAGTGGGGAAGTGGGACTTATTAAAATTAAAAATTAAAAAATAATACTGATAGAATATGAATAAGATTAATTGCTTTGTTCCCTTTGCGGGAGCTGCTCAGGCGGAAAAGACAGTAAAAGGGTTGCAAGAAACCGGTTTAGTTAATAATATCTATTTGCTTGCTATGCCGGACGTTACGGAGAATCTGCCCGGATGCAGTACGTTGCACACGCAGTCAATACAGTCCAGTGATGCCATATGGGAGATTGCCGGACATACCGATGCAGAATATACCCTGATTTATACCAAATATACGACACTTGAACTGGGGTTGTTTGCTCTGGAGCGCATGATACACATTGCTGAAGACAGTGGTGCAGGTATGGTTTATGCCGACCGTTACCAAGTGAAGGAAGGTAAGCAAACCAATGCACCGGTCATCGATTACCAGTTCGGCTCACTGCGTGATGATTTCGACTTCGGGTCTGTGCTTCTGTTCCGTACGGATGCCTTCAAAGAAGCGGCTGCACGCATAAAGAAAGGACAATATAAATTTGCCGGACTCTATGATTTGCGTCTGAAATTGAGTCAGAAAGAAAGTTTGATACACATCAATGAATACCTGTACAGTGAAATCGAAGACGATACCCGCAAGAGTGGTGAAAAGATTTTCGACTATGTAGACCCGAGAAATCGTGACCGCCAGATTGAGATGGAACAGGCTTGTACGGAACATCTGAAAGAAATCGGTGGTTATCTGGCTCCCGAATTCAAACAAATAGAGTTCTCTACCGGAAACTTTGAATATGAAGCGTCAGTTATTATCCCCGTGCGTAACCGTATCCGTACCATCCGCGATGCCATCAATTCAGTCTTGAAACAAAAGACAGACTTCAAGTTCAACCTGATTATCATTGATAACCACTCAACGGACGGAACCTCGGAAGCTATTGATGAGTACAAGAGCGACGAACGCCTCATCCACATCATCCCTGAACGCAATGATTTGGGTATCGGTGGTTGCTGGAACATGGGTGTGCATCATCCGAAGTGTGGTAAGTTTGCCGTGCAACTGGATAGTGACGATGTATATAAGGATGAAAATACACTGACAACCATGGTTCGCGCTTTCTATGAACAGAATTGCGCCATGGTAGTGGGTACGTATATGATGACAGACTTCAATATGAATATGATTGCCCCGGGCATCATCGATCATAAAGAATGGACACCGGAGAACGGACGCAACAATGCGCTTCGCATCAACGGTCTGGGTGCTCCGCGTGCTTTCTACACCCCGGTACTGCGCGAAGTGAAAGTTCCGAATACCAGCTATGGTGAAGACTATGCACTGGGATTAAACTTCTCCCGTCAATACCAGATTGGTCGTGTGTACGACGTAGTTTATCTGTGCCGTCGCTGGGACGACAACTCGGATGCTTCACTGGATATAGTGAAGATGAACGGTCATAATCTGTACAAAGACCGCATCCGTACATGGGAACTCCAAGCACGTGTAGCAATGAATAAGAAGAAATAACTATGAACCAAACGATAAACAACCTCCTGACCAGTCAACTTGACACCTGGGAAATGGCACGTAACAATTACGCAGCCCTTTCCGGTGTGCAAGTGAAGGAGCTGGAGGTAAACGGTATTCCCTACAAGGTACAGTTCAATCCTGCACGTATCGTTTCTTCGGGAGCTAAAGTAGATACCAAGTCCATTAAGGAACGCAAGTGCTTCCTCTGTCCCGCCAATTTGCCGCCGGTACAGAAGGGCATCCCGTTCGAAGGTCATTACAGCATTTTGGTGAATCCGTTTCCCATCTTCCCCCGCCATCTAACGATACCAGAAGTGGCACACGTGGACCAGCGCATAGCCGTCCGTTTCAATGATATGCTGGCACTGGCGCAGGTGCTGACGGATTACACGATATTCTATAACGGTCCTAAGTGCGGTGCATCCGCCCCCGACCATGCACACTTCCAGGCCGGCAACAAAGGGTTTATGCCCATTGAAAAGGGCTGGCGCGGACAAGTGGCGGGTAAAATAGTGGATTACGGCGAAGCTACCCTTTGGTATCTGAACGACACACCACGGGCTACGCTTGTCATCGAGTCTGCCAATAAAAAACATACTGCTGCGCTGTTCGATATTATTTATCATTCACTGGACATCAAACCGGGAGATGATGAACCGATGATGAATGTGCTGGCATGGTATGAAGACGGGAAATGGATAGCATGTATATTCCCGCGTGAAAAGCACCGTCCGGCTTGTTATACGGCTGAGGGAGAAGCTAATTTATTGAGTAGTCCTGCTTCCGTTGACCTTGGCGGAGTATTCATCACTCCGGTAGAGAAGGATTTTCTGAAGATTACAGCCGGAGATATCGCACAGATTCTGAGTGAAGTATGTCTTTCTGACGAAAGCTTTCACCGGGTACGGCAACGAATTAAAGAACAAATATAAACGATTATGAAAGAGCCCAAAGTACACGTAGGTATATTGTTCGAGCCGCAAATAGAATTTATACTGTTGAACCCTTACCGCATCAACGGTATGGAAATCAGTGGTAAACAAGTTGTGACCTACAACGAAGGCAAGATACTGTGGAACGGACGCCTTTATGACGAACTTCTGTTCGAACCAATGAACGAAGTTACCGACGCCTTTGAATTGTTGGATGTCACCATCGGCATCAATTTCCACTGGGAACGCAAGGAAGACCAACGTTTCCTAGGTGCCCTAAAGATTATCGTAGAAGATAATAAACTGACAGGTATCAACGTCATCCATGTAGAAGACTACCTGACAAGCGTAATCTCCAGTGAAATGAGTGCGACGGCTTCATTGGAATTACTAAAAGCACATGCGGTTATTTCGCGCAGTTGGTTGCTGGCAAATATGCAAACCAATCAATGTCCCCATAGCACTGTAGGGGCGAATAATCATTCTCCCGCGAACACAGCGGAATTTATCAAGTGGTATGAACGCGATGCCCACACACGTTTCGATGTCTGTGCCGACGATCATTGCCAACGTTACCAAGGCATAACCCGCGCTTCTACCGAAATCGTAAAGCAAGCCATTGCCGCCACCCGCGGACAGCTTCTGATGTCCGACGGCAAAATATGCGATGCCCGCTTTTCCAAATGCTGCGGCGGTGCATTCGAGGAATTTCAGTATTGCTGGGAAGATGTGAAATACCCTTATCTCACCAAACAGCGCGACTGGGTAGCTGGCAGCTCATCACCCGTAGCTGATCTGACCCAGGAACCCGAAGCTGTACGCTGGATACGTACCTCCCCCGAAGCATTCTGTAACACAACAGACAAGAAAGTTCTCTCCCAGGTACTGAATAACTACGACCAGGAGACTACCGACTTCTACCGTTGGAAAGTGGAATACAGCCAAGATGAACTATCAGCCTTGATACTGAAACGTTCCGGTGTGGACTATGGGCAAATCATCGATCTCATCCCCGTAGCCCGCGGCACCTCAGGACGCCTCTGGAAACTAAAAATCGTAGGAACCAAGAAGACGCTCATTATTGGCAAAGAGTTGGAAATACGTCGCACACTATCCACTTCCCATCTGTACAGTTCCGCTTTTGTAGTAGACAAGGAAGGCATTTCTCCCGAAGGCATCCCGGAACGCTTCATTCTCACCGGAGCCGGCTGGGGACATGGCGTAGGCTTATGTCAGATAGGAGCAGCCGTTATGGGTGAACAAGGCTATAAATATGATGCGATACTGCTGCACTACTACATAGGTGCAAGTATTGACAAACTATATGAGTAATCTAACAAAATAATAACCAATAATATCATGAACAGTACAAAACGAATATCACCATGGGCATGGGTACCTACCCTATACTTTGCACAAGGCATTCCATACTTCATTGTAAACAACATCTCCGTGCTGATGTTTGCCAAGATGGGTGTTCCCAATGGAGAGATGGCCTTGTTTACGAGCTTGTTGTACCTACCCTGGACTATCAAGCCCTTCTGGAGTCCGTTCATCGACATCATCAAGACAAAACGATGGTGGATTGTTTCCATGCAAATCCTAATGTCGATAGCATTCATTCTGTTGACACTGTCCATTCCAAAACCGGATGAAGCAATGATAGCAGCCGGGACAACTCCCATCAGCATGTTCACCATCACATTGTTTCTTTTCATCATTACGGCATTTGCTTCGGCCACACACGACATTGCCGCTGACGGCTTCTATATGTTGGCACTAAAGCAAAGCGATCAGGCGGCATTCGTCGGCATCCGAAGCACTTTCTACCGCCTTGCATCCATCTTCGGGCAAGGGGTGCTCGTAGCCATTGCCGGTGCCATCGAGTTGAAGTACAAAAACATTCCACTGTCGTGGACCATCACGATGTTGGTTACAGCTGTCATCTTCAGTCTGGTGACTTTCTATCACCTCTTTGCAATACCCAAACCTGCTGCCGACAAGTCTGTCCTGACACCGGGCACAGCCAGTGCAAAAGCCATATTCAAAGAATTCGGACGCACATTTGCCACCTACTTCACTAAACCCGGAGTATGGCTGGCCATCGCCTTCATGCTGCTCTATCGCCTGCCCGAAGCATTCCTTATCAAAATGTGCATGCCTTTCCTTGTGGCCTCCAAAGAAGCGGGAGGGCTGGAACTTTCCACGGCAGAAGTAGGTATTGTATACGGCACTATCGGAGTGATATTCCTTACCGTAGGCGGCATTCTGGGCGGATTGTTTGCATCGCGCATCGGACTGAAAAAATCCATCTGGTGGATGGCAGCGTGCATGACGTTGCCTTGCCTGACATTCGTCTATCTGGCCATCGGCCAACCCGACAACCTGTTTGCCATCTCCACAGCCATCGCCATCGAGCAGTTCGGCTATGGATTCGGCTTCACAGCCTATATGCTTTACATGATGTACTTCTCCGAAGGTGAGTTCAAGACGTCGCACTATGCCATCTGCACCGCTTTCATGGCCTTGAGTATGATGATTCCGGGCATGTTTGCAGGTTACCTTCAGGAAGCGGTCGGCTACATCAACTTCTTCTGGATAGTAATCGTCTGCTGTGCCGCCACCATTGTAGTCACAGTGTTTGCTGACAGGAAGATTGCCCCGGAATACGGGAAGAAGTGATAAGCGGTAAGTGATGAGTGATAAGCAAGAAATCATAAACCATAAATTATAAATCATAAATCATGAAAAAGTATATTCTCCTCTGTGTCCTCTGCGTTCTCTGTGGTGCAATGAAGGCGCAAAAGATTAAGATAAAGACCGGTATTGAAGTACTGAAAGAGCAAAACTTCAAGTGTCTGGAAGGCAAACGCGTAGGTCTGATTACCAACCCTACGGGAGTGGATAACCAAATGAAATCGACCATCGACATCCTGCACGAGGCTCCCAATGTGAACCTGGTAGCCCTCTACGGACCGGAACATGGCGTGCGCGGCGACGTACATGCAGGAGACCACGTGACGGACATCAAGGATGCCAGTACCGGACTCCCTGTATATTCCCTTTACGGCAAAACCCGTAAAGCCACACCGGAAATGCTGAAAGACATTGACGTATTGGTATATGATATTCAGGATATCGGTTGTCGCTCATTCACCTATATCAGTACGATGGGGCTGGCTATGGAAGCTGCTGCCGAAAATGGTAAAGAATTCATCGTTTTGGACCGTCCCAACCCGGTGGGCGGATTGAAGATAGAAGGCAATCTTGTAGAAGACAATTGCATTTCCTTTGTCAGCCAGTTTAAAATTCCGTACCTTTACGGGCTCACTTGCGGCGAGCTGGCTTTGATGCTGAACGGAGAGAGAATGATGGCGGCACAATGCAACCTGCACGTCGTAAAAATGAAAGGTTGGAAACGCAAGATGGACTATGTGCAGACAGGCCTGCAATGGGTACCCTCTTCCCCGCACATCCCGCATCCGCACTCGGCGATATTCTATCCCGTAAGTGGTATTTTGGGTGAGTTGGGATACATGTCCATCGGCGTAGGTTATACCATACCGTTCCAGATGTTCGCCGTCCAATGGGTAGAAGCTGAAAAGCTGGCCCGGAACCTGAACGCATTGAACGTGCCGGGTGTTGTATTCAGGCCGATGTACCTGAAGCCCTTCTACTCCGTAGGAAAAGGAGAGTTGTTGCAAGGCGTACAGGTGCATATCATGGATGTGCAGAAAGCACCGTTGAGCGACATCCAGTTCCTGGTGATGCAGGAAGTGGCGGCACTCTACCCCGACCGCGCCGTATTTGACCATGCCGACAAGGGACGTTTCCGGATGTTCGACATGGTGAGTGGTTCGGAGGAGATACGCAAGAGGTTCTCACAGCGCAACCGTTGGGAAGATGTACGCGATTATTGGTATAAGGATGCAGAAGACTTCCGCAAGCTGTCGAAGCAATACTACTTATACAAATAACAGGACAAGAAAGAAGTAGTCCCGAAAAAGGATAGGATTGAGCCCTATTCAGTCGTATACTCAATAGGGTTCAGTCGTATACTTAATGGGGGTCAGTCGTATACTCATTTCATCCCCTTCCACAGTATATTCTGGCGGGGGATAGAGTAAAGTTAAATTAATATACAATATGGCAAAGAGCAACTACATGGCCTTTCTGCACGATGCCTCTCAGGTCATCCCGCAAGAAAGGATATATACCGACGAACTGCGCCGGTTGGCATGGGGAACAGATGCGGGTTTCTACCGTCTCATTCCTCAAATCGTGATTCGTTCCAGCAGCGAAGGAGAAATCTCCGACCTGTTGAGATTGGCAAACCGCTATGGACTACCTGTGACGTTTCGTGCTGCAGGAACCAGTTTGTCCGGTCAAGCCATTAGTGACTCTATCTTAATAGTAGCCGGAAAAAACTGGGAGAAGTACAGCATCTCTCCCGACCACGAGCAGATAACGCTGCAACCGGGCATCATCGGTCAGCGGGTCAATGAAATCCTTGCACCCTACGGGCGTAAGTTTGCTCCGGACCCTGCCTCGGTAAAATCGGCCATGGTGGGCGGCATCGTCATGAACAACGCCTCGGGCATGAATTGCGGCACACATGCCAACAGTGATAAAGTGCTGCTCTCCGCCCGCATCGTACTGGCTGACGGCACAGTGCTGGACACAGGGGATGACATCTCCCGCGCCTCCTTTGAAGCCACACATACCGATTTCCTCAACCGCATTTGCGAACTGCGTGATGAGATACGCGCCAACGAAGAACTCTCGGCACGCATCCGTTATAAATATTCCATCAAGAACGTCACCGGACTGAACTTGTTACCGTTCATCCGCTTCGACGACCCGTTCGATATAATCGCCCATCTGATGGTAGGCTCGGAAGGTACGCTTGCATTCCTCTCTCAAATCACCATGCGTACAGAGTACGACTATCCTTACAAGGCAAGTGCAATGCTCTACTTCAAGAGTATAAAGGACGCCTGCCGAGCTGTGGTAGCGATGAAAAAACTTCATTCTAATGAAGAATTAAAAATGAAAAATGAAGGATTACCTTGTGACGGAACAGCACAGCCTGATTCTTCATTCATTGTAAAAGGTGCGGAACTGCTGGACTACAAAAGCCTTTCTTCCGTAGATGACCCCGTCTACCTGAAATATAAACAGGAAGTCTCCGACGCTTCCGGCCTCACCGCCGTGCTGACCGAGACAAAAGCCCGCACCCGTGAGGAACTAGAACAAAACATATCAGCCATCGAAGCATGTCTGGAAGCTTTCAGCACCTACATCCCCGTGCACTTCACCGACCGGCCGGAAGAATACTCCAAGTACTGGGCCATCCGCTCGGGCATATTCCCCTCCGTAGGTGGCACACGCCAACCGGGAACTACCTGTCTCATTGAAGATGTAGCCTTCCACATCGAAGACCTGCCCGAAGCTACCGCCGACTTGCAGCAACTCATCGCCCGCCACGGCTATGATGACGCCTGTATCTACGGCCATGCCCTGGAAGGAAACTATCATTTCATCCTCAACCAGTCCTTCAGCACCGATGCCGAAGTGAAGAGGTATGAAGAATTGATGAATGACGTAAAATCACTGGTAGTCGATAAATACGACGGTTCACTGAAAGCCGAACATGGAACAGGGCGCAATATGGCCCCCTTTGTAAAATATGAATGGGGGGAAGCAGCCTTCGAAGCCATGAAGACCGTGAAGCAGTTGTTCGACCCGAAATGTCTGCTCAACCCGGGTGTTATCTTCAATGATGACCCGCAATGTCATATAAAAAATTTTAAACCACTGCCTCTTATTCCTGTTGATGAAGCCAGTCCGGCTGAGAAAGTGAATAAATGTATCGAATGCGGTTTCTGCGAAGTAAATTGTTTATCTTGCGGATTCACCCTCTCTTCCCGTCAGCGTATTGTGTTGCAACGGGAAATATCACGTCTGAAACAAAGCGGAGAAAATCAGGAACGTCTAGTATTACTCGAAAAGCAATATCGCTATCCGGGCAATCAAACCTGTGCCGGTGATGGCCTCTGCTCCATGTCCTGTCCGATGAATATTAATACGGGCGACCTAACTCATATCATCCGCCAAGAATTGTTGCCGAAAGGCAGCCTCGGATATAAGGCAGGTGATTTCGTTGCCAATCATTTTGCAGGTGTAAAGAGTACGTTGCGCCCTGTGCTGTCATTAGCCAATTTCGGGCATTCCGTATTAGGAACAAAAGCCATGAGCAGCATCACGAAAGGCATGCATAACCTGTTAGGAATACCTTTGTGGACGCCTGCTATGCCAAAATCCTATAGAATAGGGAATGAAGAATTAGGCTACACTGTTGTGCCACAAGGTAATTCTTCATTCTTCACTCCTAATTCCCCATTCAACAAAGTAGTCTACTTCCCCAGTTGTATCAACCAAACCATGGGTCTCCCGAAACGCTCTCCCGTGGTACAGCCTCTGGTCAACAAAATGATTTCCCTCCTCCGGAAAGGCGGTTACGAAGTCATCTTCCCCAAAGATATGGACAAGCTCTGTTGCGGCACCATCTGGGAAAGCAAAGGCATGCTCGACATTGCCGACCGCAAAGCCGCCGAACTCGAAGCCTCCCTTTGGGAAGCCAGCGAGCAAGGCAAATATCCCGTACTTTGCGACCAAAGTCCCTGCCTGCACCGCATGCGCGAAACCATCAAAAAGATGAAACTCTACGAACCCGCCGAGTTCATCTACACTTTCCTGCGAGACCGTCTGGTCTTTACCCAGACCGACCGTCCTGTAGCCCTGCACATCACCTGTTCTATGCGCAAGATGGGACTGGCAGACACCATCATCTCTCTGGCCAAGCTTTGCTCCACACATGTCATCATCCCCGAAGAAGTGGGCTGCTGTGGCTTTGCCGGTGACCGTGGCTTCACCTATCCCGAACTGAACTCGTATGCTCTGCGCAAGCTCCGTCCGCAGATAGAAGCCTCCGGTGTGGCCATCGGTTACTCCAACAGTCGTACCTGCGAAATAGGACTAACAACCAATTCCGGCATTCCTTACGTCTCCATCGCTTACCTTGTAGACCAATGCACGGAGAAAGCGGAAAACAAAGAATAACCCCCATTAATTGATAACTAATAACTGATAACTTATAACTAATAACTTAACACACTTATTATCATGAGCAGTCAAACGAAAACCAACAAACGCATTCTTGCCCTCGACATCCTTCGCGGTGTCACCATTGCGGGCATGATAATGGTAAACAACCCCGGCACTTGGGGACATATATATGCCCCTCTGCGCCATGCTGAATGGAACGGCCTCACCCCAACCGACCTCGTCTTCCCCTTCTTCATGTTCATTATGGGTATCTCCACCTATATCTCCCTGAAGAAGTATAACTTCGAGTTCAGCCACGCCGCTGCCATGAAGATACTGAAACGTACTATTATTATCTTCCTCATCGGCCTTGCCATCGGCTGGTTCTCCAAGTTCTGTTACTAC
>OGIE01001408.1_pt1 | contig 33714 bp, 10 predicted proteins | sample 1571581 | NCBI WGS metagenome assembly OGIE01 (sample SAMEA2582021, study PRJEB24529) | metagenome | biome: Human gut stool | place: China | collected 2011 | reverse complement strand
TACTGCTGGGGACATATGGGCGTGGTACTGCTGTCTACGGCGTTTTTCGCCCTGTTTGGCGTGGAAAACTGGAAGATTCTCACCTTGCTGTGGGTACTGGTCCCGGTTTGCAATACGATTTTCTTTGCAACTGTTCCGTTGTATTCGCTCCACGAAGAGGGCGAAAAAGGGCTGTCTCTGGGGGCATTGTTCCGGCGGAAGATTTTTTGGATCTTTCTGCTGATGATGCTCTGTGCCGGCGCATCGGAGCAGGCAGTGAGCCAGTGGGCATCTACGTTTGCAGAGCAGGGTCTGGGCGTCACCAAAACCGTGGGCGACCTCGCCGGTCCGATGGCGTTCGCCCTGCTGATGGGAACGGCAAGACTGATCTACGGCAAGTTCGGCGATCGGCTGAACCTGGACCGTTTTATGAAGTACAGCTGTGTGCTGTGCATGGCATCGTATCTGTGTATCGTCTTTGTTCCCGTGCCGTTTGTGGGACTGCTCGGCTGTGCGGTCTGCGGCTTTTCTGTGGGAATCCTCTGGCCGGGAACGTTCAGCAAAGCATCTGCTGCCATCAAAGGCGGCGGCACGACGATGTTTGCCATGCTGGCACTGGCAGGGGATGTGGGCTGCTCCGGCGGTCCCACACTCGCCGGGCTGGTGTCCAGTGCGTTTCAGAATGACCTGCACATCGGCATCCTGGCGGCGATCGTCTTTCCGGTGCTGCTGCTGGTGAGCCTGTTCCTGTCGGACAGAGAGACGAAAAAAGCATAATGAAATAAGGCATTTTTTCAAAGCTGTAGGACGTATCAGTTCTACAGCTTTTTTGTATCTGTACGGCAAACAAAGGCACTTTCCCTGCGGACATATCTCGTTTTTATTTCCTCGAAATTGGATGTTTTTTGCCATAAAATGTGGGATTGTGTATTGACAATTCCACATAAAAATGTTATAATAAAATTAAGCGTAAAATCGCAGAATAATGTGCAAAAAGCACAATGCAAAATATAAGCTTAAATAAAAAACTAGTGATTTCAGCGAATAAAACTGCTGAAATCCAAGAAAAACGCTTTTTCATCAAGATGCTTGAAAAAAAGCGGAAATGTTTATTAAAATTGTTAATTCACGAAACAGATGTGCCGTATGGCAGGGGGAATTGTAATGTATCGACAAATAAGCATATGGAAGAGAATCATTTATGGTATATTAGCAACAGTGATGGTGCTGACTTCGTGCGACTGGGGGACGATCTTCATCGCAGCAGAAGCGTTGGGGAATCCCAGCGGTTTTCAAGTTGGGTTTGGAACAGTGCTGTCAGGCGGTGCTACACTGACGGCACAGACCAATGACGGTGTCGGCAGTTTCTACATGATTACCAAGCAGCAGCAGACATTGATGACTGTCAATATCAGACCTGATTTTCAAACAGGTTACGTCAAGGGGCAGGATCTGGAGATCACACTGCCGTATTTGTATTGGGATGAAAAAAATGTACTGGTTCAAGTGAACTCGTTTGACAAGATTCCCAGTCCGCAAAAAGAAAACGGAGAATATATCGGCATAGAGGCAAAGCTGAATAATATGAGTATATTTGGTAATTCAGCTGATATCTATAATGAGAATGGTGATAGAATTGACAGCAGTCAATATGCTCGTGGAAAAATAGAACTGAAAAATGTTTATGAATCACTTTCCCAGGATTGCACGCCGCAATTCGATATCCGGTTTTATACAGCAAGTGACAAAGTAACGATACCGGAAAATACAGCCGCAACGCTGAACGTAAAGTTTTCATATGACAAGTATTATGACAACAGCGGCAATGAATTAAGCGGCAGCTGGTCTACAGATGATCTGGATTCTGAGCAGGAAAAACAGGCACGTACAGTTACTTTTGTCAATTCTAACCTGGAGTGGAGTACAAGCATCAAAAGCGTTCCGATAGTGCAGCTGGACAGTGCAAGTACTGATAAAAGTACTGCGGTCATGTGGCAGAAGTATAACTACATGGTATACGAAGTCACAGTGCAGAACGACTCTACAGAAAAAGAAAGCACCATCGACAACTATTTGATTACATTACAGGCGCAGTATAACCCGGACAAAATGCGGAGTATCCTGGATGAGGATATTCTTCGCTGGTGCGAGGATGATACGAACACGCCAAACACAAATATTTCCGCTGATTTTTATCAGCATCATGACTTTGTCGGTAAGCCCAATGAGGGCGGTGTTCTGATCTATGATGTCACCGATACACCGGACTGGAAAACGGAGTGGGATCTGGAGAATTTCACCAATATTCCCGGCGAAACCATACCGTATGGTTATTCCGGTACAGGTACGATCATTCTGCAAAGAGAAGCTACCGACAAATCCCATATGCTGTATTCCAAGGAGAAAGCGGAGGAACTGAACCAGGGTGACCCCAACGGAAAGTACTATGCTGCCCGGAAGTACATGGTTGCGATTCCGTATCCGAACAACTTTAACAGCAACACCGGATTCAAAAACACTTCTGGACTGACAACAACAATTTCGTTCGGCGGCGGCAGCAGCATTCACTGGTCGAAACAAGGTTCGGACACTACAGAGTTCACGCCCCATACCTGGGATAACTTTGCGCATCACAAATATGTCAAGGACGCAGACGGCAAAGAAGTAACAGATAAGACGGTTGGCATCGGTGCGGTGGATGAATATTACCTGGATGGGTTCAACAGCATCGGCAATATCCCGGTGTTCAATGCCGTTGCAACAGACCACGTGCCGGAAGATTTTGACCTGCAGGAAATCCAGATCAATTTGCAGAATGATGCGATACACTATCCGAACATTCAGCTGAAAGACTGGTTCAAGGTGGATGGAACAGACCTCAATCAGTTTATCCAGTTTGGCTTTACCGATGAAAACGGTGATGTGATCTATAAAACTGCCGACGAATTGGGCTTGGGTCTGAAACAGGATGCCAATGTTAGCGCAGCAGACGAAAAGATCTGGACGCTTGCCATTGGCGACGCACTGACCACACAGGCTGGTCTGACATTCTGCAATGAGGTCAAGTTTGTGTTCCGGGAGGAGATCCCACGCTATACCAACTTCAACGGTCTTATCACCATGCGTGGTGCATTTCCGCACTTGTGGACATATGACAACAAGATCGACACCTCTTATGAGATTCACTATTACCAGCCGCCGACAGCGTCGGAAGACGGCGAAGGCAAGTGGGTTTCGGAGTCGAAAGATATTGATGAAAAGAATGCAGTTATCAAAACGGAGCAGGCAAAACCGGCACTGACCGGCGTAGGCGTTTATGATGACTCCATCGGCGATCTGATACAGAAAGGCAATCCGCAGACAGTCTCTCTGAATGATGATACTGCGGCGGCTCGCTTTGTCATTTCCAACGACAGCATTTCCGAGATCAGCCCGGCAACACTGGATATCACCGGGCTGTACCCGGACGAGGATTACACTGCCGGCGGACTCGTTGCATCCAACATCCTGCTCAGCAAGAGTTTGCTGGAAAAGACAGCGATCGAGAAGATCGTGCTGCACGGAAAGGTGAACAACCGGGGTACGCTGACAGATTTGGACATCACACTGGATAAGCTGGAAAGCTATGGCACAAATGCAAACGGAGACCTGGAAATTCCGAAGTCTGCGTGGAGCGGTAAGCTGACCTATCTCACTGGTATGACCGTGTACTTCCAGCGCATCAGCGACAATATTCCGCTGACGGATGCCAACGATGACGGGAACTGCTATGTGCAGATTCACGGCACGCCGACCACAGAAAAGGATATCACACCTCACGGCGTGCTGAAAACCGATTATAGCTTTGGCGAACACGACCAGACTGCATTGGATCAGACGGTGGAGGATATCGTCGTACTGAACGTGTCCAAGGTGCTGCCGGAACTGAAAGCGAGCGTTCATGCGATTCGCAAGGACGGCACAGAAGCGTACAAGGAACAGTCTGTCAGCTATGACAAAAACGGAAACGCTCATCCCGTTTATCCGACACTGGCTGTGCCGAACCGGAGCGAAACGGAACAGACCTGGTATCAGTTCCTGCTGACCAACAACTCCCGTTCTACCAGCTCTCATGCGCTGCTGCAAGTCAATATGGACAGCGTCGGCAATGAGCCTATCGACTGTCTCCAGGATGTGGAGGGCTTTGATACCCGGAAGATCGTTCTGGACGGCATCGGTGCAGGACGGGCGGCAGAGATCGATAGAATTGAACTTTTTGATTGGGATAATACGACATATACCGCAGACAACGAGGCAAATATTAAGCCTAGTCTGACGGTCGATTCTGATGCCCTGACGGTGGATGCAGACGGCAATGTTACATATACCGTTCCCGACGATATCAAGCGCCTGCGGAGTGTGCGCATCATCTTCTCCCGCATCTACGGAAATGCAGATCTGGACAATCTCAAGGAGATGAATCTGAAACTGTATGGTTCTACGGACTGGACAGGGGATTTGAAAGCATCGGCGCATTTCGAAGTCATTGGCAGCATCAACGAGGCTTCCAAGACTTCCTCTGAGGCGACCATGCAGGTGGCAAAAACCAACCTCCAAATCACACCCTCTGCCAATCGTCCGGAGACACAGGAAAGCGATAATAAGAGTCTGACTGTGCCGAATAAGGCAAATGGTCTGTACTATGGTTTCCTGCTGGAGAATGGGGCAACTTCGGACTGCTACTCCAAGGCTGGGAAGTCGCTGATTTCCGTTGACCTCCAGAGCGTAGGTGTGAAAACAGAAAAGGACAGCGCCAAGATCGTAAAGGGCTATCTGACGGACAAGGTGACGATCTCTTCCAACTACGCCAAGAGCGGCGTGATCGAAAGCGTCAAGCTGACCGCATTCCTGCCGGAGGGCGTTTCTGGTCCGAAACAGGTAAAAACCTTTACCCTGGAAGATCTGGAAAAGAACAAGAATGCGGCAGGGGAACTGGAAATGGACCTGTCCGATTGGAAAGCACGGGACATATACCTTGCGAATATCGAAATCGCCTATGCCGATCTGGAGCGTGATCTCTCTGCGGCGCAGGGCAATGCACCGGAACTGCGTATCTACGGTACAAGCGACTGGTTCGACGATCTGACGGCGAAAATGACAGTGACACCGCAGCATGAGCTGATGAAAGATCAGGCAAAATCTGCGTCTGTGACATTCCACGTAGACCGTCCGGGACTCAGCGTCAACACACACATTTATTATAATGATCAGGAAGAATCCACACGTGCGGCATCGGGCAACACGGACGGAAATGAAACCATTTTCGGCGTTCCCTATGACCGTGACTTCATGCTGCGTGCGGAGTTTGCCAATGAGACCATTTCGGTTCTGGATGACACTCAGATCATTGCGAAGATTCCGTATGAAAAGCAGGGGGAAGAAAAAACCGGTTTCCATACGACAGAACTGCGTATTTACCAGGATCTGATCGACCAGTTCGGTGCATTTGACAATATCATTCTGACTGGTAAGGATGCGGATAACCTGGAGAAAACCGTAACTCTGCTGCCGAAAACCGACGAGAACGGAAAGCTCACCGGTTTCTATACAAAGGATGCGCCGGATACTGTTTATACTTATACAGACGGTGCGCTGACATTCACCAGAGACACAGACACACGGCTGTTCCCGGCGTTCGGTATCGAAAATCTGACGCAGGTAGAACTGAACGGCAGACTGGTAAAGTTGGTGGACAAGACCGCATCGGAAAAGCGGTATATCGAATTTGACGGTTATGACGATTCCCTGTTCGGAAAGACCGATACACTGGAAGTGGAGACACACAACTATCTGGACGGTTTCCGGGAATCCAAGGGCTATGTCACAGAACCATACGATAAGGACAAGTATATCGTCACGAAGAAAGACACCACAGCGATCTACGTTTCCAAGATGTATTTCGACACCACCGTGATGGCATTCTATAAAGATGCAAGCGCCGGAGACAAGAAGTACACTGCAGCAGCCAGTGCGGTGGAGCATTTGCGGAAGAAGTATGCCCAGCCCACAGAAAATATGACGACTTGCTCCTGGAGAAGCGATAAGCATATACACGGCGCAGACGGTTATCTGTTCTCTGAAAAAGAGAAGTGGGGAGATAGTGCGGATAACTCCGAGTTGGAGATCGGCTATAAATCCATCGGTTCTTTCGCTGTGGACTTCCGCCAGTATCTGAACACAGGGAACAATCTGCCCAAGGCAAATCCGACCCTTGCCGGACAGGAACACCAGTCGTATGACTACGTTCGCAATGCGTCTCTGAATACGGCGGCAACTGTGGATATTACATTGGATCTGCCGTCGAATACTTTCGATGCGTACTATCTGAAAATTGATCCTCGTGCCAAGGACTATATCAAATCCGTTACGGCAATCTATGCAGACGGTACCAAGCGCATCTGTTCCGGACAGGAAATTCTCTATGAAGCCAACGAGAGCAATACAAACGGAAACTTTGCACGGCTGAATCTGCTGGGCAGTGATGCGGATATGTTCTCTGAGGACGATTCCAACTATTATAAAAAGCCGGAGAGCTATGACGGAAAAGAACCGGAAAATCCGGTAAAACAGGTAGTTGTGACCATCGACATCAACCGCTACCAGACTGTCAATAATGACGGCAAAACGGCAAAGTCGCCGGACTACGGCACATGGTATGACCAGACAGATTCTTCTACACAGGGAATGTTCGAGGTTACCGGACGTTTCTACCGTATGGACGAGGCAGTTGCCAAAGCACACGCAGATGTGACCGTGGGCAACACCACTGACGACAGAAGTAAGGTGCGGACAGATTCGGGTGTGGACAAGGAAAAGTCGGAATGGTCTTTCACAGATCAGTATTATGCCTGGACACCGAATCATAGCTATAGTCATGGTCATTACTGGACTTATGAGATATTCGACTATACTGCAAAGCATTTGCAGTCCAGCACACGTGTGCATATTGTCAATGACCAGGACAACGTACAGAAGGGTGTCGGCGAAACACCCGGAACGGCAGAAAATCGCAATGCAGAATTTGGACAGGACAATAGTTTTGCAATTCGGTTTTATCGGCAGGGCAGAACCACAAGTGTTCCCACCTCTAAAGTGAATGCAGGATATAGTACATCTAGCCGTTCTGCACCGAACAATAACGAATATCATTGGACAATGAGCAGCCCGTATGTTCGTACCGACCAGTACGACTGGGTGAACAAACTTTCCTTTACGGATAAGGTTGTGCTGTCGGACAGCCTGCCGCAGATTCGTCCGGATGATGACTATGAATACAAGGGCTTTCTGACTACGGGCATTCAGATCAAGAAGGAGATCTATCAGTATTTCCGGGATGACGACAACATCATTTTCACCATAAATGCAAAGAACACGAATAATGACGTTGTCGGGTCTGCACAGACCATTTCTGTTCCGGTGTCTGAACTGAGAAAGATGTACGGCGAAACTGAGGACTGGAACATCTATTTCGAGTACACGCCAAGACAGCAGGACAATACAGATAGCGGAGACGATGGAGACGGCAGTACCGAAGAAGATGCGGATGATGCGGACACCGGTGCAGACGAGCCGCAGATCGAACCGACCTATACCTTAAAAACAGACGACGGCAAGTATGTGGTAGTTCTGGGCGAAGATACCTTTGTGACGGACTACAGCATGACTATGTATGACATTCCGGGTACAGGGGATTATTCTGCGGAACTGACCGACAAGGAAAAGGCAGATTATCACAACCAGAATGCCTGGGATATTCTGGTACAGGGCAAGCCGTATGCCATCAACAAGACAGATAAGGATATGTACGGCGAAAATACTGCCAAGACCAGCGTTTCCACGGATTATGACCCGGATGAGAAAATCTACAGCCAGTCGGATAATGCCACCATCATGGGCTATCTGATCGACTTCAAGGCTGACTATGCGCTGCAAACAAAGAGCGGCACCACATCGGAAAAGCTGTACTACGATTATGACCAGACAGACAACAACACACCGAATCGTGGTCTGTTCCAGGTGAAACTGTTCAACCAGGACAAGCAGAATGCGACCGGACAGGATGCGGCGGCACGCATTAACAGCGCCGCTACTACCAACACCATGGACGGCAGCTATCGGTTGGAGCATATCTACCTGCCGGCATTCCTCCTGGATGGGGATTGGTTCGGCGTGGAGAATCTGACGCTCCGTGTGGGCAGTACGGACGTTCCGGTGAACGTGGTCAAAGGCATTGGCGTAGACGGTATGGCGGACGGTATCTATGTGGTTCACGTTGATACAACAAAGAACGTACAGGGCGAAGAAGTTTATACCATTGATGTGGAACAGATTCTGCGCCAGCTGTATCAGGCAAATTCCAGCGTTCTCGGAACTTATACCAATTCCACCAACCAGAAAACTTATGTCAAGGCATATGTCAGCAGTTTCCAGCTGGATCTCAAGGCGAAAAAGGCAGACCGAAATGACAGCAGTACTGTGCTGGGCGACGGGGAATACCTGTCCGCAAGCAAAAGCAAGGACAAGAGCGCATTCCTGTATGACGGCGTTTATGTAGACCGTACACCGGACGATTTCACCAAGGATGACTGGAATTCCAACTCAACGCCGTCCTTTGGAAAATCCCCCAACGGCTATCCGGAGCAGACACCCAAGAACCAGCTTTCGGCGACATTCACATCGGTTGACCCGAATGCCAATACCTATGTTTATAAGAACACAGACGGTACGGCAAAGGGCAGCAAGAAAGAGGCGTCCTATACCGTCAAGAATCTGACCGGCACGCTGGATGCGGTAGTTACTCGCACCAGGATGTACGACCAGGATTCCAAGACCGGCAACATCGATAAGGTGGACTATCTCCATCTGACGCCGTATGACTACGTAGAGTATACCATCCAGGTGGGTGCGCCGAGCAACGCACTGATTCCGCTGGAGCATACCACAGTGGACTTCTCTGTTCCCAAGGGACAGCGGATCGTTCGCTGGGATGTGGTAGATGCAAATGGAAACATCAAGACAGACGGCAACGCTGCAGAGAACATTCCGGCTGCGGACATCCACGCCACACTGTCAGACGGCGGCACAACGATCGAGGCGGCACAGGGTGTCAAGTACGCACTGCTTGCCAAGTCGGATGCAGACCCGGAAGAAACCGCATACCAGCGGCTGGTGGCTGAACTGGGCAAGGGCGCAAAATCCGATGACCAGATCAAGCCGGGTGAAACGGTTTACCTGCGTGTGACCACACAGCTGACAGAAAACGGCGGCAGCTATGATAATGTGACTGTCGGCACGCCGGATCTCAAGATCCATGCCGCACCCAAGCACGGCTATCCGCAGTATTCTATTTATGATACGGCAAATGGTACGAATTATACGCCGAATACAGACAGGCAGAATTATCGTTGGAACAAGAGAGTAAAAGACGATGCCGGATATTCGTATTACTATCGTTATACCGAGGCTGATGCAGACAAACAGACCCAGTATTATGCACACGTGCAGAATGAACTGACCTATCAGTCTGTTGCGCCGGTAAAGCTTACCTACCAGGTAAACGATGCCAAGCAGAATTACGACGGCAAGGGTGCTGTGCTGACGGTCAGCGACCTGTACAACGAGACCGGACACTACTGCGACACCTATACCATAGACGTTTCCTTCCTGGAAAAGCGTTCCAAGGACAGCGGCGATGTGTTCTACCGAGGCTTTGAACTGACGAAACCCTACACAGTTACAGACAAGTTCGGCAGAGTGGAAATGCTCTATGCCGTTGCAGAGCCGAGTACAAACCCACGGTTTGCAGAGGATGAAAACATTGCATTCAAGACGGATGAGAACGGCGTAAAGGTGACCTGGAAGTCCTATGAATATGACCCGTCCATCACTACAGACCAGGCAGCGACAGCGAAAATGACAAACGACGACCTGCCGAATGTGGTTGGCGTTCGCTGGGTGTACTATGACCTCAGGGGCTTTGACACCACAACTGCGTACAGCAGCACTTCCAAGACAAAGGTCGCTTTGCAAAATGTGACGCTGACCGGTGTCGGCAGATACCAGGATGTCACAGACGGCACAGGCGTGAAAGCGGATACCTATAAGCAGTATTTCACAGCCACCAACACCTATGAACACATCCACAGCGAAAACGAAAACGCAGTGACGGTGACCGAAAGTGGCAGCAGTGCGGCATCTACAGCAACACCTACCGAACACACGGTGAAACTGACGGACAGCACAGTTCTGAACCCCAGCGTTTATCGGGAAAACCCCATTGCATCGTTCCACACCCAGACATTTTCTTCCGAGAGCGACGCATCGGCTGCGTATGACGAAAAGAAAACGCAAAAGACAAGCTATCGTCCTGGAGACACCATCTGGCAGAAAGTGACACTGAAAAACAACCTGGCGGCGCTGAGCAGCGGCAAACAGGCAGGCGAGGAGGGCAGACTCATTAACCCGGTCATCTATGATAAGGTGCCGGAATATTTTGCCGAGACTTTGTACGATTCGTATGGGGTCGGCGCTAGCATAAATTTTCATTTGCGTTTGCTGAATGCAAACGGCAGCGAGAAAGATTTGAGCAATATTGAGCTGTATCTGGCAAACAAAACCGCACAAAATGGGTATGACTACGGCGGAAAAATGACCTATACAGACGGGTTCAAGTCAACCAATGCAACACAAAAGGCATTTAACGATCTGAAACCGGCCGAGAATTCCACATATCAGATTTCCTTTACCGTGTATGAACTGCGCCTGCGTTATAAGGATGCTCCGGATGAGGATTTCGTTTTACAGCCGGGTGAGCAGATCGAGTTCTGCTACTCGGCGACCATTCGGGAAAACGATCTACCTATGGTGTATACTGCGTCTACCTATGCAGACGATACCGCCGCATCCACTGTGGACGGCAGCGGACTGCACCCGGCATATTTCCCCCGCATTGGTGAGTATTATCAGCAGCGTATTAATCACCATTATTCCTGGGATACGACATATGGCAAACTTTATCCCACGCTGACCGGCGGATTCTCCAGTGACGGAAATACCTGGAATAATTTCAAGCAGGTACAGAACAGCAATATCCAGATGGATATGGACTATCTGATGCACGATATTGGTTTCAGTGCGGACAAGAATACCCAGGTGGATATGTGGGAATTCCTGGATCAGACCATTACCCACATTCCGGGTTCCGGTTCTACAGATGCTACCATTGGCGGTCAGAATGACACACTGCTGGATGAGGATTCCCAGACTGCAAAGAATATGCAGACGGTGAAGTACAATGCAAGCTCCAAAATCGATACTGCCGACCAGCTGTCGCAGCTGCCGCAGACGGTAAAGTACATGGCAGGCGGTGCAAACCGAGATTGGTTCCGGCTGGCAATGGGCAAGCGGAACAAGGACTATGCAGACTGGGCAAATCTGGAGGCCGCAAAGAATACACCGGTGGTATGGAGCGAGACACGTCTCCACCTGCAAAAGGCATGGCTTGCCACCAGCTCGGAATTTGTGACAAGCAATATCCAGTACGAAAAGACAAACGGCGACCGCACCAATAATGTTTTGGCTGACCCGAATTATCCGTATTATGGAACATATTCCGACGGTCATGGAGTGGATTCCTATTACAATAGTGTACATGAGGTGACAGACCGCTCTGGTGCGGCTGCGCTGGAATATGATGAAGATGTCAAGGTACAGCTTCAGGCGTACAACTACGGCGACTGGGATCTGGACGGTGTGACATTCCTGTATACCTATGCCTATGGCATGAAACCGGTGATGAATGCAGACGGGACGCTGGATACATCTGAGATACTGGCGTACACCAACACCGGCGACTCGAAAGCAAATACATTCTCCCAGATCGACGGGACATATGTTACCGCAGAGATCATTCAGAAACCGGGAGACAAAAATCCGCAGTATCTTGCACCAAAGGCAATGCGGGATGCGGCACAGAACGCAAACATCACAGACGGCACAGACGGATATTACACCGCAGACGAGTATACCCCGTATGTGGTGAAGATCACTGTAAAGCAGCCGCTGAAAAAGTGGTACGGCAGAGGCAGCGGCTTCGGCTATATTACACGGGTGACACTTCCGGCAAGAGTATACACCGATACGGCAAGCGGCACCTGGTATGACCGTGTTCTCACCCAGCCCTATGTGGCAGAGGGCAGTCAGAATCATCTGTACTATCAGATCTATGACATCGACCATTGGGACGGTTCCACCAAGGCGCTGACCAAGCACAACCAGCTGTACGGTATGGACTATCTCTGGAGTCCGCTGTATTTCCATTGTGATACGGCAAATGAACAGCTTGATAGTCTGAAATATCTGGCATCCTCTCCGAATATGCCGTCAGTAAACGGTTACAATATCCAGAACAAGGAAACTGTAGAGGAAAACGGCAGCTATCATTTCACCAACAACGACAGCATCGGCCGCTATTCCAGCGGCACGACCATGTTCTTTGCCGAAACTGGTACAAGAGCCGTGCAGCGAAAGCCTTTGGTGCGCAGCTGGGCAACCATCAGCGAGACCATCGGCAAGGATGAAACCGAGATGTATGGCAAGACGGTAGAGCAGTACTACACCGAGACACAGGGTGAAGTCAACTGGATCAACGTCCATGTGGAGAACAACTATTACTGGGATGAGTACGGCTACAGCGGCAGTGCCGGTACTGAAGGGTACAACAACGAAAAATCGCTGCACAGCTATGGTACAGACGGCGGTCAGAAGGGTTCGCTCTCGCTGCCGGTCATCACCAACATTCTGCCCTATGGCATCGTTCCGGTTGCGGCGGATGGCTCTCGCTATACCACGGACAACGACAAAAACAACAAGCCTCTGAACTGGGAGCTGTACGACAAGGATGCTACCACTAAGCTGACAGATCAAATGGCACTCTATGATACTGAGGTCTACTATGACGATTCTACCAAGCGCTATGTGGTGCAGATTTTCGCCAAGGAAGAAAACGACACCGAAAAGGCAATGACGGCAGCTGAACTGGCAGAAAAGCAGAAAAAGGATGCCGCAATCCGCAACGGCAGTCTGTATAATTTCTGCATCAAGACCTTTACCTATGCAGAGCCGGACGATGTGATAAACGGCGTGGAAGAGGAAGACCTGCTGAAAAACTATCTGAATAACTATTCTTATGTTTCCAGCAGAGTGAACGCTTACCGGTTTATCACGGACAATGACATTTCCGGAAATCCGTACAAGGTTTGCTCGGCGGCAGTGATTACACCAATTATCAATTACTATTCCACCTATGCGTTCCGAAAAAAAGACGAACGAAAAGATGCAGTTGCTGCAACTGCAAAGGTGACTCGTCATTATTATGGCGGTGTTTATTATTACAAATCCGAAGATACCCTGCCCATGTGTCCGGACACAGATAACGACGGACTTTCGACCACCATTCCGGATTCCTATGTTATTTTGAAACATAAGTTTGAAAAAGACGGCAGCTATATGCTGGGCAGCATGAGCCGGTATGCCGAGAGCGATTCCATGGAAATGGACGAATACCGGAAGGACAAGCCGCTGTATGAACGCATCCGTTCTGCACTGAACCGGGATGTGACACTGCGTGACAACGGCAGCGATATGACTTTCCAGGATATCACTTCTGCAAATATCATACAGGATGCCGGCGTTGTGAACACGCTGAAGATCCGCACTCAGACACCGTCTTTGAAGGCGGAGAACATGGTGGCTGCGGAAAAGGCAGATACAGGTCTCAAGGGCTTTACCGGAGATACAGAGAATCTGGACGAAGTGAAAACTCGTCAGAAGTATCAGAACAACGGAAAAGACTTTGACTACAGCGATATCCTCTGGTACAGCGCCAAGGTTTCCAGCCAGTCCGAGGCGGATTACCGCTATCGTGGCAGTATTTTCCACGCCAAGATGGTGGTGACATTCCAGCTGCCGGAAAATGTACGGTACTGGGATGAGGACGACCTAATGGACGACTACTATCTGGAATACACAGATAAGTCTGGCGCCAAGCAGACACTGACCATGGCGCAGGCAAGGGATGACGGCTGGGGCATTGAGCTGACACAACGGTACTTTGCTGGAGATGTTGCACCGGCAGAAAATACAACAGACGGACTGACACGGGCGTACTCTGCCACCAAGCGTGGCGGCGAGACGCTGGTGTTCGAGATTACTACGCCGGCAGAAAAAGGTTTCAACTGTAAGGATGACAAGACCTATGTTGCAGGTTATCACCCGGCAGGCTATTTCAACGGCACGCTGAACTTTAAGATCAAGACCCGGATCGACAACCTGGAACTGCAAAACGACACAGACAGCAGCTGGGAGGACTATTACTCCAAGGTCTATGTAACCTTCGAACAGACAGACGGCAAGTTTGCCATCACAAAGGATGGTCTGTTTGCAGAACGGGACGCAGACGGCAAGTACTACACTCGTGGCGGCTGTCTCATGCCGAAACAGGACGAAAACGGCTATGTCTATAACGACTACGGCAATATCGTCTATGAGAAGAAACAGCGGCAGGAAGTTCCGGCAAGTGATATCGTGTATGATACCTATGACTTCAACTTCACCGGGCAGACCATGGAGGGAATGCAGCTGCAAAATGCAGTGCGTGTGAAGGATGAAAATGGCACAAAGGACAGCACAATTAAGGAGATCGAACCCTTTGACGGCGTTGTGCCGGGTGAGATCTATCTGATCGCATCCTCTGCAAAGATCGCTGTTATAAAGCCGGATACCACGGTGCGTGCGGATCTGAACTATGAGCGTGTGCGTGTCAATGACCCGAACTCCTCTATCACCATCGCAGAAGATCCCCATATCAAGCAGGTCTATAAGACGGTCAGCTACATCGACCAGGTGTCTAATGACACTGCATCGGTAAACGAATTTGTGGTGAACTATAACCTGGCGAACTATGCGACACTGCGTGGTACGACCAAGGTTGCGCCGGTCAATAAGCCGGATGTTCTGCCGCACGTTTCCGAGCTGGTTTATCCGAATGTGACGGAGATCTCTACCGGTAACTGGGCGATTCCGTCGGCAGATGCGCTGGCAACCGAATATGCTAAATATGCAGACCAGGTGCATGACATTCTGGAAAATCATCTGAAAGTGTATCCGTATGTACTTATCAGTACGGACCCTGCCAATGAAGCAGAATTCCTTGCACCGGAGACGGAGCAGGATGACGGTATCTATTCCAACGCTTATGCAAACAACGGCAAGGGAACCAGCTGGTGGGTACGCATCGGTAATGAAAATGGTTACGCACTGGATGCAAACCAGACCATTTCGCTGGAGACCGGCAAACTGCATTTTGACAGTACCAATGAGCAGCTGAAAAAAGAAATCACATCCGGCAAGATCAATCTGAACAAATCCATTCGCCAGGTGCGCTGGGTCATCCGGACAGAGGGCTTCACGGAGACAATTTCCGGAACCCAGGTCGAACTGACCGACGCAGAGGCACCCCGGTATTTCCCGGTGCCGAAGGGGCTGTATATGAATGCAGACGCAGACGATGCAGAAGAGGGCAGACAGGACCGCAATGATGTGGACAAGGATCACTATGGTCTGGTATCTCTGAGCGAGAGTATCAAGGAAAACAGTCCTCATGTTGCGTTTACCACTGCGCCGAATGATACATCAATTGCAAACTCTGTACACAACAACCATTTCGCAAGCGTGATCCTGCGCAGCGATGACTTTAAGTATGCGGTTTCCGGAGAAGTCTCCAGAGTGGGCTTTTATCTGGATCCGCAGCTGCCGTGGCTGGGCATTGATATTGATGCCAAGTATTTCAGCGGCGCTGCAAAGACAGCATACAAGTGGGATTCCAATACCAGCGGTATCAGCAGCAGTACTGGCAAGATGCTGAAGTATACGATTACGTATAAGAATCTCAGCCAGGAGCTGTTGGAAACAACTACGTATAACCGAAAGGGTGCGGAATCCGATAAGCTGTCGGAACCGACGGTTTCTCTGGCACTGCCGTACCTGGAGTCTCTCTCTGCGGATAATTTCCAGTATGTGAACTATCAGGATGATTCCAATGGCAGCATTGACGGCTATTTCGTCGGCGATCACTATACCAGCACTGCGGAAAAGAACAGCGACAACCAAGTGGTAACGCCAGCAAAGAATCTGGATGATGTGACGCCGCAGTGGACATGGCATATTGAAAATGAAAAGGAAGAATTTGTTTCTCTGAAAGAAGCCGGTGATGTTTCACTGGCTGATGTAGATGTAGAGACAAAAACCTATGCAGACGTAAAACAAACCGATGTTGCCATGGATGAGGAAAAGAATCCCAACCCCTACTTTGTGACAAAACCGATCTCCACCAACGTACTGAACCGGAAGATCGTCAACTTCAAGTTCTCCGGAACACTGGAGCCGGGTCAGCGCATTGTAGTAGAACTGATGGTGCCGCTGGATATCAGCAACAACAACATCGTGTCTACGGAACTGATGCAGGCAAAGGCATACGGATTCAAGAACGGTTCATTCCGGCCGTATATTCCGGACGACCAGGGCAAGACACAGAAAATGGTTGCTTACGAAGTAGACAGCCATGATGTCAACGACAACGGCAGCAGCGGTGATATGACACTGACGATCACATCACAGGCGATTGCTCTGCTTGCCATTGATAATGTCACACAAATGAAAACATCGACTTCTGATCTGGATTCCGTGAAAGCGGATGTTCCGGTTCGTGTACAGGAAGGCGGCAACTATTCGTACTCTGCCTCTATGCAGAATGCCTCGACCAGCAATGCAGAATATACAACGCTGCTGTTCTATGATGTGCTGCCTTATGAAAACGACACCAAAGCAACCGATGACACCGAGCGTAAATCCAAGTGGAACGGCTATCTGATTCCGGAGTCTGTCCAGCTGAAAAGGACCTCGTCCGGCGGTACGTCATCCTCTAAGGTTGACCCGTCAGAATATACAGTCTGGGTCGGACCGATTACCAAGAAGAACGGCAGCTATGAACTACAGGATGTTGATGCACTCCCGAAACCAGCAGACGGTTTGGATAGTACGCAGAGAAATGAATTTTATCGTAACCTGTATCAAAACATAAACAAAAAGGAGTCGTATTTTGTCAAGCTGTCGGATCTGATGAGCGACCATGAAAACGGCAAGATCTCTGATGCAGAGTATGACAAGCTGGTGCGTGGCATTCGTGCAATCTGGGCGCAGATGAATAATGCGGATACCATGCTGAGCAAGCAGAGTCGTATGGAACTCTACTATGAGATGCACGCACCGCTGAATCTGCCCAAATATGTGGGTACGCCGACAGTAGATGATGAAAACGAAAATGCGTTGTCCACCGAAACGATCAAAAAGAAAGTGGAGGGTGTAACTCAGTGGAACACCTTTGCTTCCGGTTACAGCTCTCCGACATCTGCCGACAAGAGTTACCATGTATTTGAAAACAAACAGGCTGGCGCTTATATTTCCGCACCCAGCGGAAAGGGCTATATCGGCAGCTATGTCTGGAGCGACTTCAATTATGATGGTCAGTGCAACGAGGCGGAATATGAGATGTCTGCCAACGGACGGCTGCTGCCTACCGGAAAGTGGACAACGGATATTGACTTCGACGGAAAGCCGGACGATCCGGGTATCAACGGCGTAAAGGTAGAGCTGCTGACCAAGAAGGGCTACTCTGTCAACGTCAACGGTGAGGCAGTGATTGCCGATCTGGACCCCGACAGCAACCCGAATCCGGAAAAGGTTCGTTATATTGTCATTGACGAGGAGACCGGTCAGCCAAAGACCATTGTAGAAAACAACACCAATTCCTATCAGTATACGTTTGAAGGTCCGGTTGTTTATACCACCGAAAGCGACTATTACGGCAACCAGGGCTACTTCATCCTGTCGAATCTGACACCGGGTGATTACCGGCTGCGGTACACGCTGCCGAAGGGATACGACCAGTATTCGGTTACCACACGGGAACTTGGCGAGTCAAAGACAAGGCTCAAGGTTTACCGTGACGGAAAGGTCATCTATAATGGTATGAGTCATGCTGAAGATGATGCAGTAATTTCCAATACCAACAGCGTTGAAAATATCGAATCGTCTGTGAATCAGCTTGTCGTACAGACTGCACTGATTCACGTTGATGCGGTGGAAGAAGATCCGGCAAAGCACCAGGCTTATGACACTGCCATGACATCCTATATGCTGGGTGTCTCCAGAGGTTATACCTACGGCGGCTGGGCATGGGTCGATGAAACAGACAACAACGGCACCATCGAAAGCGACGGCATCATGCAGGAAACCGAAAAGAAACTGGAAGATGTGACGGTGGAAATGCACGAGGTCGATGCAGACGGCAATATCGCATCGAAAGCTGCGGTAGACGGTGATGGCAATCCGGCAATTTTCCACACTGGGGATGACGGCTATTATCAGTTCCGTCTCTATCCGAACAAGAACTATGTGGCAATTGCAAAGTATGAGGGCAGTGAATCTACCCCGTATAAGCCTTCTCCGTTTGTGCTGCACAACGATCCGCTGGAGGCTGCGGATGACAACGATCTGACCAAGGCAGTGAACAACTTCCGCACACGGCCGTTCCAGACCGGTGTGCCTTATGACGCAAACCAGCAGCCGCTGTTTGAAAATGACGGACAGACCTTCCAGATCAACAAGAGCATTTCTCTGGGATTCGTGGACGGCTCCCGTGGATTTATCGGACAGTGGATCTGGGACGATGAAAACTACAACGGCATCCGGGATACTTTTGAAAAGGGTATCGAGGGTGTGACCGTGACCTTGAAACCGTTCTATTACGACAGCGCTACTGGAAAATGGGTAGCGATTACCGGTGAAGACCGGGATATCAAAACCTCGGAATCCGGTTCCTATGTATTCCAGAATGTTTCGACTTATTACAAGAAGGACGGAAAGACGTACCTGGCTGGCTATCGGCTGTATGTCGATCCGGAGAAGAACGCTGATCTGTACAAAAAGTATGCGATCACCAAGTATAAGCAGTATCCGAGCAGCCGCTCTGCGGAAAACAGTGACCTGCAATATACCGGCGATATGCAGTACTATCTCATTGGCGATGACTGGTTCGAGTATGACGCAAACGGCACTGTCACAGCAACGCACCACAACTATGACACAGAAGATAATATCATTATCATTGCCGGCGAGACGACAAACCAGAACACCAATGTCATTGACTATAAGGAAACCCATTACGATACCGGCGAAGCACAGCGTCTGCTGGATTACAGCGGCGGCTTTACGGAAATTCAGACTTCTGAAGTAACCGGTTATCTGTGGGAGGACAACGGTAAAAATGCAGCCGGGGAATACAAGGAGGCATTTGACTATGACGGTATCCGCAACACGGTGACCGCAGAGGATGGCACGACCCAATTCTACGAAAAGGGAATTGCCGGAGCGACTGTTCAGCTGGAACAGTATGTGCTGCAAAACGGCAGCTATCAGCTGGTTCACACCTACCAGGTAAAAACCGATGCAGACGGCAAGTACACATTCTCTGATGTTTCCACATATGCGGAAATCAATGGGGAAAAGGTGCTGGCACACTATCGTCTGAAACTGCTGTCGCTGCCCAGCGGTATGGAAAACTATGCCGTTACCCGCTATCGGCAGAACGGCGATGCGGAAACCCAGGTGGTGGACAGCCACTTGATCTCGCAGAACGAGCAGCACGGCGCAGGCTACACCGATTATGACATTGCGTCTTATCTGACCTCTCCGGCGGACGGTGACTATTTCATCACCGCAAAGAAGTCTCAGCCGGAGACAGCGCCGGGCATTGACGGAAAAACCTATTTTGAACCGTACATTCTCTATGATGATGCGGCAGCGAACAACGGAAATCATGATTATGCCTACGATTACATCAAGGCAAAGGATTATGACGGCTATGACGGCGGTCTGAAAGCATTTGAAACTGCCTCTGTCAGCGGCGTGGTCTGGGAGGATACCAACTATAATGGTGTCCAGGACGACGATGAAGCAGCATACTATGACAGCGAAAATCCGGCAGTCGTACACTTGCAGCAGTATTTCTATCGCAATGACGAATGGGTGCCGGAAAGTGCAGCATTTCGGATACACGAAACCAAGACAGACGGCAAGTACACGTTCAGTAATCTCCCCACCTATGTGGAAAAGGACGGCGTAAGGTATCTGGCAGGTTATCAGGTGATTTTGAAAAAATTGCCGGATGATTATGCGGCAACGAAGTACTGGAGCAATGCAGACCCGTCAAAGGTTTACAGCAAGCTGTATGTGACCGATGCCGACGATGGCACCGAGGACAGTCAGCGGACAGGTGACCTGCCGATCACTGTGCTGAAGGGCAATCACGAAATGCTAATTCTGGCACAGGAGGCAAAGGCAGGCACACAGTCCAACAGTACAGAACCGTATATCGATTACAACTGGGCATATGTCTGCGGCACGAACATCAAAAACATCGACACCCCGAACACCGCACAGCAGAAGTACTACGATCTGGTGAAGGCAAGAGATTATGCTGATCTGAATGCCGGTCTGAAAGAGCGTGGCGTTGCAACGGTAAAGGGTACGATCTGGGAAGATACGGACTACAACGGTATCCTGGACAATGGCGAAAAGGGCAAGAGCGGCGTTTCTGTCACTCTGGAACAGTATCGCTATGATGTCGATGCAAAGCAGTTTGTCAAGATGGGTGCAGACGAAACAGTCACAACTGACAAGGATGGCGTATATCAATTTACCAAGGTGCCGACGCACTTTGTGATCGGCGGCGTAGACCAGCTGGCATATTACCGCATTCGTGCGGATGTGCCGGAGGGCTATGCGGTGACACGGTATCGCCAGGCAACCAGTGACGCAGAAACAGACAGCGACTGGATCGCAGTGACCAACTATCTGACTGCACCGGGCAACGGGGACTACTTCCTGACGGCACAGCCGTCACAGGGCAATGCTCCCTATGATCTGACTGATGCTGTCACAAACAAGGAATACGATTCCATTTTGAATGCGGACGTGATCGACGTTTACAACGGTGGTCTGAAAGCGTTCGAGACCGGAAAGATTCAAGGCACTGTCTGGTTCGACAAGGACTACAGCGGCTTGCAGGAAACCGGTGAATCGGCAATGCCGACACAGCAGACCGTATATCTCGACCAGTATTATCTGGACGATGCCAGACAGTGGGAGTTTGTCAAGACAGGTTCCGTTCAGACAGATGCAGCCACAGGTAAATATCAGTTCTCTGACCAGCCGACCTTTGTGACGGTTGACGGAAAGATGTATCTGGCAGGCTACCGTCTGCGGTTGAATGCCGTGCCGGATGGCTATGCGGTGACCAAGTACCAGGTGCTGGATTCCACAGGAAACTGCATCAACAGTGACCTGCTGGCAGCATCTCAGGAAACGAATGCAGGTAAGACGGTAGACTTCAACAAGCCGGACGAGTATATCCTGCTGGCAAAGCAGGCGGCGCATGGCGTTGGCAGCATTGAATCGGGACTCCACAGTTACTATGTACGGAAGTACAACAATGTCGATTATGATATTGTCACTGCGGTGGATTCCGACGGCGTATACAACGGCGGACTGAAAGCGATTCAGACTGCGGCAATGGACGGACGAATCTGGAATGACCTCAATTATGACGGCACGATGGATTTGACCGAAAGCGGCTGCAGCAATCTCAACTTGACACTGTACCAATATTATTGGGACGGAACGACATGGAAAAAGACACAATTTAAGAAACAGGCGACGACAAACAGCAACGGTCAGTATCACTTTGACGGCATCCCAACTTATGCGGAAGTCGGCGGCAAGCGGTATTTGGCTGGGTATCAGCTGCATCTGGATGCACTGCCGGACGGCAATGCGGTTACCGTATTCGCCAACGACAACAAGCTGCACTGGGACAACGGCGAACTTACTTTGATGGGCGAGCAGGAGTATCTGATCGTTGCAGCAGAGGCAAAGTCGTTTACCGGAGAGTATACCGGAAGTACGCCGCAGTACAACGAGTACTATGACCGCACTTACCGTGCAGTTCCAGGTACAGATACGATCTATGACATCACGGAAAACCGTGACAGCAAGAACGAGTACCATGGCGGTATCCGGGCATTCCAGAACGCATCCGTCAGCGGACGAATCTGGAACGATGCGGATTATGACGGCGATATGACATCTGGTGAAACCGGCATGGAAGGCTTGTCGATGACGCTGGAACAGTATTACTGGGACGGCACATCATGGACACCGACCGCACGGCCGAATTACACCGCAACCGTAAAAACCGACAGCAACGGGGAATACCAGTTTGATGATGTTCCCACATTTGTGGAGGTCGACGGCAAACGCTATCTGGCTGGCTATCGGCTGAAACTGGACGCACTGCCGAAGGACGCTGACGGCAAGATCACCTATGGCATTACCAAGGCAGGCGGTGACAGCAAGTTCCAAAGACTTGAAAACCCGTATCAGAGCGAGAACCTCTATCTGACAGCACCGGATGAATACTTGATTCTGGCAGCAGCTGCACAGCCAAAAACAGATGCAGAATACCGAAAGACCTACAACGGCAGCGACTATGACATTGCGGATGCTGCAGACCAGGCAAACTGGAACGGCGGTTTGAAACAGGTCGAAAAGGCGCAGATCGTTGGACGTGTCTGGGACGATGCGAATTACAACGGCTTGCAGGATAACGGCGAGGGAAACATTTCCGGCGTAGAAATTACGCTGGAGCAGTATTACCGTGATGCCAACGGCAACTATCAGCCTACCGGCAACCCCTCCCAGAAGGAGTCTGATGCCAACGGCGAGTATCGGTTTGACAATGTGGATACGTTCTGTAATGCAAACGGCGAAACCTACCTCTGCTATTATCAGCTGAAGATGACAAGCGAAGTGCCGGACAATTACACCATTACCTGGTATCAGCAGGGCGATGATCCCGCAAGGGACAGCGACCTGGATGCAGAGAGCCGTTATCTGACGGCAGGCACTTATTTTGCTTGTGCGGCTGCGGATACGGACAATACGGATTATGCCGTAGACGGCAGAGACATTCTCCGAAAGGAAGATGTTTTCGGTTATGATGCCGGCTTTACAAGCCTAGCAGCCGGGGATATCTCCGGACGGATCTGGATCGACCATGATTACAACGGCATCCAGGATAAGTCGGATGATGATGCCAATACCGCAGAGGACAAGGCGGCAATTGAAAATGTTACCGTCAAGGCAATACAGTATTATTATGACGGCAGCCAGTGGCAGCCGAACGGCACGGCGTATACAGCCAGCACAAGCACAGATGCAGACGGCAAATACACACTGGCGAATCTGCCCACCTGGGTGAGAATCAACAATATGGATTTTGCCGCAGTATCGTGTGGGAACTGACCGCACCAAGGACAGCGACCTCAGACTGGACAGCGCATATCTGACAAGCACAAACGAATTTATTGTACCGGCGGCAGATGCGTACAGCGATGCCGACGGAAACCAGAACCGTGCATCTCTACGGGAAGTGCCGGATGCAAACGGTACGATGTACCAGGTAGACCTGGCCCGCAGCAAGAATACCGGACATTATGATGCCGGACTCAAGCAGCAGGACAAGGGTGTTATCCGTGGCACGATCTGGGACGACAAGAACTATGACGGCTTGTACAATCTGGACGAAGTGCCGGTGGCAACATCGGTTCGTGTGATACTGAAACGTGACATCTATGAGAATGGAAAATGGGTGCCGGATGATACATTCGGCGAAGTTTCCAAGATCGTGGACAACGGTTCGTATCAGTTTGACGGTCTGGATGTTCATGTGCCGGGAGATCTGTCTGACGGCAGCGCTGCGGACAACAAGGACCGCATCTATGGTTACTATATCGAACTGGATCTGGCAACTGTGCCGGATACCTATGCGGTGACCAAGCAGTACGCAAAACCGGATCGGGATCAGCTGAACAGTTTCCTGGATCCTGAGGACGGCAGTCTGATGGCAGAGGACGAATCACATATTATTCTGGCAGCTAAGGCAACAGAAGGCGTGACGGAACATACTGTCACCATCGGCGATGTAACATATGCGCCGGCGGATCTGTCGAAATCCATCGCATCGCATAACGGCGGTTTGACGAAGATCGAAAACGCATCCATTGACGGCTACATCTGGAACGATGCCAATTACAACGGCATCCAGGATGCGGACGAAGTGGGTATCGCAACGGCAACCGTCAAGCTGACCCGGAAGTATTACGACGACGCTGACAAGCAGTGGAAACCGGACGATAGTTTTGCACTTGTGGCAGACGGTACACCGGTGGCAACGGGTACACCAGTCGCAACGGCAACGCCGGTAGCAACAGGTACACCAGTGGCAACCGGAACACCGACTGCAACAGTATCCGGTGACGGACACTATCGTTTCGACAATCTGCCCACATTTGTGGAGATCGGCGGCAAGCGCTATCTGGCAGGTTATCAGTTGAGTCTGAATGAAATGCCGGAGGGTTATGCTGCAACGAAATTCCGAATGGGAAATGACATCACGAAGGACAGCGATTTGTATGTGCAGACTGCAACAGGCATCAGCACACTGAACCTGTACAAGGATGCAGACGAGGTAATCATTCTGGCGGAGGCATCCAGCGGCAATGCGTATTACGACAGAACCGTTGGCGGCACAGCCTATGACATCGTCAAGGCAAAGGACAACACGGACTATGACGGCGGCTTAACGCCCATCGAAACTGCATCCATTGACAGCTACATCTGGAATGATGCCAACTACAACGGCATCCAGGATGCGGACGAAGTGGGTGTGGCAACGGCATCGGTCAAGCTGACCCGGAGCTACTATGACACGCACGACACCACCTGGAAACTGGATGAGGATTTTGTGCTTGTGGCAACGGGTACACCGGTAGCAACGGCAACGCCTGTTGCAGCCGGAACGCCGACTGCAAGCGCATCCAATGGTCACTATCGCTTTGAAAATCTGCCGACCTTTATAGAAAAGGACGGTCAGAGATATCTGGTTGGCTATCAGATGCAGCTTTGCGAAATGCCGGAGGGCTACGCAGCAACGAAGTACCATGCGGCGGCAGACAGCAATAAGGACAGCGATCTGATCGCAGGCACGCTGGATCTCCAGGAGCCGGACAACTTCTTGATCCTGGCGAGCGCATTCAGCGGAAACACACCGTATTGCTATCAGGTACGTGGCGTGGATTATGACATTGTCAAGGCGGCAAATATCACCGGCTATGACGGCGGTATTGTACAGAAGGATTCCGGTGCGTCCATCTCCGGCATTGTCTGGGATGATGCAGACCGGGATCATGAGATCGGCGACGGCGAGTCCGGTATCGCAAATGTAAAGATCATCCTTCAGCAGTATTATTACCGCAATGGAAAGTGGGAACTGCTGCCCGATGCGAAACAGACTGCCTATACCAACGCAGACGGAGCGTATCGTTTTGACGATCTGCCTTTGTCTGTGACGGTAGACGGCGTCACATATCTGGCAGGCTATCGCCTGTGGATCGACAGCATCCCAGCAGGGTATAACGCTGAGGAATATATCAAGGCGAATAATGAAAAATTATCGTCCGGTCGTTTGGAAATCAAGACAGATAACCGCACACTGAATGGCTGCATTGTTCTGGGAATACCGGAAGAAAAGGATATCACGTCCGGAACTTGTCTGGATGGGTTTAACACCGCCAAGGGCGAAGATGTGGTATCTCTGAACGTATATCTGAATCGTGATCCGGAAGAGACTACGACAACAACAACAGTCACCGGTACGGTTACAACGACAACGGAGACAGCCGCAGGCTCGGCAGAGTCTACGACACAGACCAGTACAGCGGCATCTGCGGAAACCACTTCTGCAACAGGCGGTACAGCACAAACCAGTACAACAACGGTGCGTGTGACAGCCGGCACAACGGAAACGCAGACGGCTGAAACCACCACCACACATACCACATCGGCAGCACATACGACGGTAACCACGACACACACAGCAGGCAATACCACAACATCAAAACAGACCACACATATCACAGCACAGATAACCACAACAACGGCGAAAGCTACGGCATCGCCGGCAACACACACCGGAACACAGACGACTACCGCAACGACACATACCACAAGTCGCAGAACGACGACCAGCACGACCAGGGCAACCGGTACGGAGACTTCTCAGACAAAGGGAACGACACGCACCACATTGACCATACCGACTGCTGTTATCACTACGACAACGACTACCACCACAGCAACACACCGCACCACTTCTTCCGCAGCATCGCAGACAACGGCAACGGTTACGCTTTCCAGCGCAGGCCCGACCAACACAACGACTACCACACATACCACAAGCCAGACCACACAAACGACCTCCAAACACACGGTGCAGACAACGACATCCCGTCAGAACGGCACCACATCTTCTGCGACTTTGACAGAAACCAGCCGCACGACTTCTACAACAGTCACTGCGACGGAAACGACCAGTTCAAAGCCGGCAGGCAGCAGTGTTTCAAGCGCAACACACACCACACAGCACAGCACACAGACAACGACAAACACCACGACAACAGAAAATACCACTTGTGAGACATCGGATACTTCTACTAGCATCCGACAGACCACATCCCGGAAGAATCATGTGATCGTGGATACCACAACGACCACGACCATTACCACAGACAGAGATCATGCAGCAGACAACAGCACGCAGACGACGACAACGGCTGCCAACGATGTTTCTGCACAGACATCTGTCAAGAAACGAATTCCGCTGCCGCAGCGGCAGAACATTCCGGGAACGCCAAAGACAGGAGAAAGCACACTGCATATCACCATTTTGATTGCAGCCTGCGGATTCTCGCTGCTGCTGGCGATCATGACAAAGCGGCGTAAAAAGTAACTGCGCTTTCGGATTGATCCGGAACGCACGGCAAAGGAGCTGCATCGACTTCGGGAAACCGGAGCGGTGCGGCTCTTTTTGCATCTTACCGCTGGAAATCGACCACTTGCATTTTAGGGCTTGTTATTCGTTCAGAAAAAAGGTATAATCAAGATAACAGATTCCGAAGAACAGAAAGGACAGTGATGGATATGGAAAAATGTATTGAGATTCAAAATCTGCAAAAGAGTTTCGGCGCAATCCATGCCGTAAACAACTTATCGCTGCAAGTGGAGACAGGACAGCTTTTTGCATTCTTAGGTGTCAACGGCGCCGGAAAAAGCACTACAATCTCCATGATATGCGGTCAGCTCCGGCAGGACGCCGGTCAGATCTATGTGAACGGCAGGAATACGCTGAAAAACATGAACGCCATCAAACAGGATATCGGCGTGGTGTTTCAGAACTCCGTCCTGGACAGACAGCTTTCTGTGCAGGACAACTTGAAAAACCGTGCGGCGCTGTACGGCATCACCGGGAAGGCATTTCAAAAGCGTCTGTTTGAACTGGATGACCTACTGGAGCTGCGGCCGCTTTTGAAGCAGAGTGTGGGAAAGCTTTCCGGCGGACAGCGGCGGCGCATTGACATCGCCCGTGCCATCTTTCACCGTCCTCAGCTGCTGATTCTGGACGAACCAACCACGGGACTGGACCCGCAGACACGGCAGACGGTCTGGAATGTCATTTCCGTCCTGCAAAAGAAAAAGCACATGACCGTTTTTCTGACGACCCACTATATGGAAGAGGCTGCCGGTGCAGACCGCATTGTGATTCTGGATGAGGGAAAGATCGCAGCGGAGGGAACGCCGCTGGAGCTGAAAAACCGCTATACCGGGGATTATATCACGCTGTACCATGCAAAGGAATCCGCAGTGGCGTCTTTGCAGATGCCCTATGAGACATACGGCGAGGCGTTCCGCATATCTGTGCCGGACACCCGGACGGCAACAAAACTCATCGTACAGCATCCGGAATTGTTCCAGGATTATGAGATCATGAAAGGCAGAATGGATGATGTATTCCTGGCTGTGACAGGAAAGACGACAGGAGGTGCTGATTATGCTGAAAGCCATGGTATTGCGTAACATCAAGCTGTATTTCAAGGACAAGGGAATGTTTTTCACTTCGCTTATCACGCCGGCAATTCTGCTGGTGCTGTATGCGACTTTTCTGGGGAGTGTTTACCGGGATTCGTTTACCGCAAATCTTCCGGACGGCTTTTCGCTTTCTCAAAAGCTGATCGACGGCGCTGTCGGGGCGCAGCTCATTTCTTCCATTTTTGCGGTCAGCTGCGTTACTGTGCCGTTCTGTTCCAATATGCTGATGGTACAGGACAAGATCACCGGCGCCCGGAAGGATCTGACCATTTCGCCGGTAAGCAGTGCGGTCTTGTCCGGCAGCTATTTCCTGGGTGCGGCGATCTCTTCGCTGCTGGTATGCTTTGCGGCGCTGGCGCTGTGTCTGGGATATGTGCGGACGATCGGCTGGTTCTTTTCCGGAAAGGATATCCTGCTGCTCAGTGCGGACATTGTGCTGCTGGTGCTTTTCGGCACAGCGCTTTCGTCGCTGATCCACTTTTTCCTCAGCACCCAGGGACAGATATCCGCAGTGGGAACACTGGTCAGCGCCGGCTACGGCTTTCTCTGCGGTGCATATATGCCCATTTCCAGTTATGGTAGCGGACTGCAAAAGGTGCTGTCCTTTCTGCCCAGCACGTATATGACAGCGCTGGTGCGGAATCACACCATGCGTGGCGTTCTGGCGCAGATGGAGACAGACGGTGTTCCGAAAGCGCTTGTGGATGCCATTCGGGAGTCGCTGGACTGTACCGTAAAATTTGCCGGGAAAACGGTGACCGTCCCTGCCATGTATGCGTATATCGGCGGCGCAGTTCTGGTGCTGCTGGGCGCATATCTTGCCGTGCATTATCTGGCAGAAAGGAAACGAGTCCATTCATGAAAGTGACCATTGAAAACCTGCCGCCGGGAGAAGAGGCGGAGATCATCATACGTGCCAACACACTGTCTCAGCGTGTGATGAACCTGCTCCATGCACTGCAAATGGAGAACGAAAAACTGATGCTGTATCACGAGGATGGCAGCATGAGCGTGCTGCATCCGGACAGTGTGTACTATTTTGAGTCCGTGGATAACAAGGTATTTGCATATGGAAAATCGGAGGTGTCGGAATTGAAACAGAAGCTTTATAAACTGGAACAGCGGTTTGCCGGGACGGATTTTATCCGAATCTCGAAGTCGATGATTTTGAACCTGGCAAAAGTGGAACGGTTTGCGCCGTCATTCAGCGGACGTTTCGAGGCAATCCTGCAAAACGGCGAAAAAGTTATGATTTCACGGCAGTATGTTCCTGCTCTGAAAAAACAGCTTGGACTGTGAGGTGCGGCGATGAAGAACCGATTCAAGCGTTTTCTTTCCGTGACGACAGCGGCTGTGACTGGTACGCTGATCGCCTGCATCTTTTGGTATGGAATCTACTGTCTGACGGGGCAGCGGCAACTCTGGCACTCCTGGATCCCGTATGCAGTATTGCCGGAGATCTTGTCCATTGGTGTGCTGGCAGGCGGCATTACGGAGCTGGTCCTGCCCCATAAGGACGTGAGCAACCGGGAGGGGATGATACGGCTGACCATTCACTATGTGCTGGTTACGGTATCTGTACTGGTGTGCGGATATTTTTACGGTTGGTACACTCCGAATTTTTTTGGCGTTCTGGGAATGTGTCTGACCAGTGCAGCGGTTTATTTTTTCACGTCTGCGCTGAACTATCAGGTATTCAAAAAGACGGCAAATGAAATGAATCAGAAACTCAAGGAATATCATGAAAAAAAGGCTGACTTGCCAGGCATTCTTTTGGAGGAAAGCAAAGATGAAAAAGACGAATAAAAAGTTTTGGCTGGCTGCGTTGCTGACAGCAGCTGTGCTGACGGGTGTTTCCGGCTGCGGCGAGATCACAACACCCTCGTCCAGTCTGACGGAGCGCAGCACAGAGACGACCGCAGAACAGACCCAGGCAGAAACAACGGCTGCCCCGGAAGAGACGGCAGAGACCACCGATACAAAGACAACGGCTGCGGAGACGCTGCCGGCACAGGAAAGCAGTGAGACCACGGCAGCGGAGACCACAGCCGTCTCACAGAGCGCCGGGGACACATCTGCCTATGAAGAAACGGCAGAACGCCTGTTCGGCGCACTGGATTATATCGACCAGATCGGCGCCGGCAATCTGCCGAAGGACGAAAGTGATACCATTCGTTCGACCGGGTCGGGCGCTGTTTATGAGAAGGTGGCAAAAACCCAGTTTTCCAGTACAGCAGATCTGAAAGCCTACATGGAATCCAGCTTGACCCAGAAGATGATCGACAGCCGCTATGCAGCGATTCTCGGTACAGACCAGCCGCTGTACATTGACGCAAACGGCAGTCTGTACGGCAGGCAGTTTGCCACCAGCGGCGGATTCTCCTGGACTTCCGGAAAAGCAGAGGTCTCGGATCTCTCAGATAGCGCATTCACTGCATCCATGCAGTATGACGACTTTGGCGCATCTGCAACGCTGACGGCGCAGATCGTTTTGGAAAACGGACAGTGGAAAATTGATTCGATTCAGCAGACAAACTGAAAAGAGGAACAGCAATGAAAAAATGGTTTGCAGAAGAATTTGCATTTACCATAACGGTGACCGGATTCCTTCAGAGTGAACAGACGGAAAATTACTGTCGAAACGGGGAAGAGATCGGAGATCGCTACTGCTGTACCTATGGTTGTTCGGTGAATACAGATGGCTATGGGATATGCAGCAAGGTCATGCTACTGTTGTATCCGCTGATGGATGCAGTGCGCAGCGGCGGCGATTTGAGAAATCTTGGCGGCGACGGAAAATACAGCAAGACTGTGGTTTGTCCCGATGGCTGTGTGATATTCCGTCTGACAGCAGAACCGCTGGGAAACCCGAATTTTTATCAGACAATAAAATCATAATCCAAAAAAAGCACTGCGGAACAAAACCGTTCCGCAGTGCTTTTTGCGTTGTGTCTAAAATGTAAACTTTTGCGTTTGGGTATTGACTTGGAGCTGACTCCAGGTGCTATAATATGCTTGCAGGAGGTGAGAGAAAGCATGACCATCAAGGAAGTCAGTGAAACCTATCACATTTCGCAGGACACGCTGCGCTATTATGAGCGTGTTGGCATGATCCCCAGAGTGACCCGGACGCCCAGCGGCAACCGGGACTACCAGCCGGATGATCTGGGCTGGGTGGAGCTTGCCATTTGTATGCGGAATGCCGGTCTGCCGGTGGAGGTGATGATCGAATACGTCAAGCTTTGCCAGGAAGGTGACAATACCATTCCGGCACGGCTTCAGCTGCTGCTGGATCAGCGGGATGCTCTGCTGGATCAAAAGGCACAGATCGACGTCACGCTGGAACGGCTGAATTATAAGATCAGCCGCTATGAAGAGGCAGTAAAAACCGGAAAACTCACCTGGGACAAATGTTCCCCGAAGAATGAAAACGATTAGGAGGAAAACCATGTATCTGGAAAAAATCAATGCACCGGAAGATGTGAAGAAACTGAATCAAGACGAGATGAATGCGCTGGCGGCTGAAATGCGCCAGGCTTTGATGTTCCGTCTGAGCAAGCACGGCGGTCACTTCGGGCCGAACTTCGGCATGGTGGAGACGACCATCGCACTGCACTATGTGTTTGATTCCCCGAAGGATAAGATCGTTTTTGACGTTTCCCACCAGAGCTATCCCCACAAGATGCTGACCGGCAGAAAAGACGCATATCTCTATGAGGAACATTTCGACGATATTTCCGGCTATACCGATCCGCATGAGAGCAAGCACGATTTCTTTACCGTGGGTCATACTTCCACCTCTGTCAGCCTTGCCAGCGGTCTGGCAAAGGGACGTGATCTGAACGGCGAAAGCGGCAATGTGATCGCTGTGATCGGTGACGGCTCACTCAGCGGTGGCGAGGCGCTGGAGGGTCTGGACTTTGCCGGCGAGATGGACACCAACTTTATCATTGTGGTCAATGACAACGATATGTCCATCGCAGAGAACCACGGCGGTCTGTACAAGAATCTGAAACTCCTCCGGGATACAGACGGCAAGGCAGAGTGCAACCTGTTCCGGGCAATGGGACTGGACTATGTTTTTGTGAAAGGCGGCAACGATATCCCGTCTCTGATCGCTGCATTCCGCCAGGTCAAGGACAGCACAAAGCCGGTAGTGGTACACATCGTGACACAGAAGGGCAAGGGTTATGAACTGGCAGAACAGCACAAGGAGCAGTGGCACTGGTGTATGCCGTTTGATCCGGCTACCGGAAAGACTACGGTTTCGTTCGGCGGTGACGGCGATTTCGGCAGCTTTACCTGTGAGTACCTGCAAAAGAAGATGGCAGAGGACAAGCGTGTCTGTGCCATTACTTCTGCTACGCCTACCGTATTCGGATTTACGGAAGATATCCGGAAAAAGGCAGGCAAACAGTTCATTGATGTAGGCATTGCAGAAGAGCAGGCTGCCGCTATGGCATCCGGTATTGCGAAAAACGGCGGAAAGCCGTTCTGGGGCGTATACAGTTCTTTCTTACAGCGCACCTATGACCAACTGTCCCAGGATGTCTGCATCAATCAAAGCGCTGTGACGATCTCCGTTTTTGCAGCCTCTGTCTTTGGCATGAATGATGTGACACATCTGGGCATCTACGATATTCCCATGATCTCCAACATCCCGAACCTGGTTTATCTGGCGCCGGTAACGGTGGAGGATTATCAGGCAATGCTGGATTGGGCGCTGGATCAGAACGAACATCCGGTTGCGATCCGTGTGCCGGCACAGTATGTTTCGGACGGCAAGGCAGTGACAAAGGACTTCGGAGAACTGAACCGCTATGAAGTGACACAGCAGGGAAGCGGCGTGGCAATTCTGGCGCTGGGTTCGTTCTATCACCTGGGTGTGGCAGCAGCCGAGAAGATCCGGGAAAAGACCGGTACTGCACCGACTGTTATCAACCCGTATTATATCACCGGACAGGACACCGCACTGCTGGAACAGCTGAAAGCAGATCACAAGGTTGTGATTACGCTGGAGGACGGCATTCTGGACGGCGGATTCGGTGAGAAGATCGCCCGGTTTTACGGCGACTCTGCCGTAAAGACAAAGTGCTTTGGTCTGAAAAAAGAATTCCTCGATCGTTATAATGTACAGGAAGTTCTGAAAGAGAATCATCTGACAGCAGAACAGATCGCAGATGATGTATCTGAGATGCTGTAAGCACTGTATTGAAAAGAATCACAAAGCAGATTTCGTGCGGAAATCCCTCATGGAATCTGCTTTTTTGTTTTTGTCCTGGGGTATGAAATGCAGAAAAAGCGGTTCTTCTCTGAAATTCACTCTATATTTACAAAAAATAAACATAAAAAGTGATTTCGGCTATTGACAGACCTCTGTTTTTCTGCTATAATAATAAAGCTGAATGCGACACATGAAAAACATGAAGAGCGAGTGTGCTGGAATTGGCAGACAGGCACGTTTGAGGGGCGTGTGCTTCGGCGTACGGGTTCAAGTCCCGTCACTCGCACCACTTCCTCAAATCGCAGGAAGCAGAA
>OGIE01001402.1_pt1 | contig 33754 bp, 31 predicted proteins | sample 1571581 | NCBI WGS metagenome assembly OGIE01 (sample SAMEA2582021, study PRJEB24529) | metagenome | biome: Human gut stool | place: China | collected 2011 | reverse complement strand
TGATTGGTTTTGCATTTTCAGATGCTCGGCCATTCAATGACCGAGTAGTTCACAAAATTAAGAGTTTTTTCATTTTTAAAAGATTGTGCCAAGATGTTGAAAGTGTCTACCGTTGACGCTCAACATCTTGTTTTCCTGTCTGGAAAATCATTCTTTTTATGGGAAGATGGAGGGCAGGGAGCGACTGAAGGAAAAAAGAATCGTTTGATTTTGCAGGGCAGAACGGCTATAATGATAACGAGTTGTCATGTGAGAGCGTGGCAAGGTAAGGGAATCAAAGACAAATGAAAACGTACAAAAGACGTTAATATAGATGAGCGAATTAGAGTTAAAAAATTTGCAGAGAGTCAAGTGAGTACTGGGAATTTTGTGAGACAGAGGGAAATATTTATGAACATTCAAACAGAGCTGGAGGAATTTTCCGTCTATCTGGAAAATGTGAAGAGAGCATCTCAAAATACCATTGTGTCTTATCGCCGGGATTTGCGCCAGATGCAGGAGTATCTGGAGAAGGAGGGGATTTTTGATCTCAGAAAAGTGACGAAGACAAGTTTGAATTCCTATATCCTTTATCTGGAACAGCAGGGAAAGGCGACGGCTACGATCTCGCGTATGCTGGCGTCGATCAAGGCATTTTTTCATTATGAATTTTCAAATAGAAAGATTTCTCAGGACCCGGCGGAGTTTGTCAAAGCGCCGAAGATCGAGAAGAAACCTCCGGTTGTTCTTTCTGTGGAGGAGATAACTCGGTTCTTAAGTCAACCGGACGGAAGCACGCCGAAGACAATTCGAGACCGGGCAATGTTGGAACTCCTCTATGCGACTGGAATTCGAGTTTCTGAGCTGATTGGGCTTTGCATGAAGGATGTCAATATGCAGGTCGGATTTATCGTGTGCCGGGCTGGAGCGCGGGAGCGTATTGTTCCGTTTGGGCGCAAGGCGAGCCAGGCATTGCGCGCTTATCTTGAGCCGGCGAGGGAGAAGCTTTTAGATGGCAAGTCATCTGAGTATTTCTTTGTGAATTGCAGTGGGGGTCAGATGTCGCGACAGGGCTTCTGGAAGATCGTCAAGGGCTATGGAGAGCAGGCGGGAATTGAGGCGGACATTACTCCGCATACTCTGCGTCATTCCTTTGCTGTCCATCTACTCAGCAGTGGAGCAAATGTGCAGGTGGTACAGACGATGCTCGGTCATGCAGATCTTACAACGACATTGGCATATCAGAAGATCGGTCTTAGTAAAGTATAGATAAAACAGTAAGTGTAAGCGTGTGCTTAAAGAGGAATAGAAGTGTCAGAAGAAAGCAGAAAAAAGATGCGTCAAAGACAGCTGGAGAGAAGACGGAGACAGAGACGACGCCGGCGAATAAAAGTAGCAGTGGAACGGCTGGCACTTTTTATTCTTTTGGCAGTGGCGATTCTTTTTATGACAAGTGCGCTCTTAAAAGTGAGAAGGCGGGAAAATCTGCAAGCCTTATCTCTGCCAGACTGGTGTCAGGAAGCCTATCTTCCGGTCAATCCGTATTCGAGACCGGGGACAGAGCGCACAAAGGTCAAAAACATTGTGGTGCATTATGTTGCAAATCCGGGGACGACGGCACGGGAAAACCGAAATTATTTTGCGGGGATGGCAGATGCACCGGAGTCAGAGCGCAGATCAGTGAGCAGTCATTTTATTATCGGACTTGAGGGGGAGATTCTGTGCTGTGTTCCGGTTCAGGAAGTGGCCTATGCAAATTATCCAAGAAATGAAGATACGATCTCGATTGAATGTTGTCACCCGGATAATTCCGGAAAGTTTACGCAGGAGACACAAAAATCACTTGTCAAATTGGTCTCGTGGCTGTGTGGCTCGTTGGATTTGAAGGCTTCAGATGTGATTCGTCACTATGATGTCAGCGGAAAGAATTGCCCGAAATATTACGTGGAGCATGAGGATGCCTGGACAACATTAAAAAGCGAGATTGCAGATCAGATCAGGTAAGAAGCTACAAGAATAATAAGTAAATCAATCCAATCAAGTGAGTCAGATCAATGGATTTCGAGTGATAAGATAAGAAATAAATGGATACGTACAAAGGTTGATTGATAAAAGAGAGGAATTCAGACTGAATGGGAAAATCATTGTACATAGCCGAGAAGCCGAGTGTGGCACAGCAGTTTGCGACGGCACTCAAGATCTCGGGAAAGCGGGCAGATGGCTATATCGAGTCGGATACAGCGATCGTGACTTGGTGTGTCGGACATTTAGTGACGATGAGTTATCCGGAGGCCTATGATCCGAAATTTAAACGTTGGAGTCTGGAAACTCTGCCGTTTTTGCCAAAAGAGTTCAAGTATGAGGTTATCGGCGGTGTTGCAAAGCAGTTTCAGATTGTCTCTGGTCTTTTGAAGCGGGCAGATGTCGAGACGATTTATATTTGTACCGACTCCGGACGTGAGGGAGAGTATATTTACCGGCTTGTAGATCAGATGGCGGGAGTCAGCAAAGAAAAGAAGAGAAAACGTGTCTGGATCGACTCGCAGACGGAGGAGGAGATTCTTCGAGGAATCCGTGAGGCAAAGGACTGGTCAGAATATGACAATCTCGCCTCCTCCGCCTACTTGCGTGCGAAGGAAGATTATCTGATGGGAATTAATTTTTCTCGTCTCTTGACACTCAAGTACGGTCCGGGGATTTCCTCGTATCTGAGGACGAATCGAACCGTTCTCTCGGTTGGGCGAGTGATGACCTGTGTTCTTGGAATGGTTGTGCGACGGGAGCGGGAGATTCGAGAATTTGTGAAGACACCGTTTTACCGCGTGGTTGGCAGATTTTCGAGTCAGGAGATGGAGTTTGATGCAGAGTGGCGCGCGGTCGAGGGATCAAAGTATTTCCAGTCCCCGTATCTCTACAAGGAAAATGGATTTAAGGAGCGCCGTCATGCCGAGGAGTTGATTCACCTGCTTCAGGGGCAGTCAGCCTCTAGCTCTGCAAATTTGCAGATGCAAAAACAGGGAGAGCCGGGAGATTCAGCCGGTAGAGAAAACGGAACTGGAATCCAGGCACATCTCGTCAAAATTGAAAAGAAGAAGGAGACGAAGAATCCTCCGCTTCTCTACAACCTTGCGGAGCTTCAGAACGATTGTTCCAAGATGTTTAAGATCAGTCCGGATGAGACGCTCAAGATTGTACAGGAACTTTATGAGAAAAAGCTCGTCACCTATCCGAGAACGGATGCCCGCGTGCTCTCCACAGCGGTTGCAAAGGAGATTCACCGTAATATCGGCGGACTTCGCAATTTTGCCCCGGTCAAGGAATTTGCATCTTATGTGCTTGATGCGGGAAACTACAAGTCGATCGCAAAGACACGTTATGTCAACGACAAGCAGATCACCGACCACTATGCGATTGTTCCGACCGGACAGGGATTTGGGGCGATTCGCAGTATCTCTCCGCTTGCGATGAAGGTGTATGAGGTGATTGCGAGACGTTTTTTAAGCGTTTTTTATCCGCCCGCTGTTTATCAGAAATATGCGCTGGAGCTTGTGATCGGAGCAGAGCATTTCTTTGCGAATTTCAAGGTGCTCACGGAAGTGGGATACCTGAATGTCGCAGATGTGGCGCGAATGAAGAAACGCACAGACGATGGAAGTTCCAGAGAGACGGCTTCTCAGGAGGTATCTGGAAGCGGGGACGAGAAGGACGAGTCAGAGGTTAACCAGAAGGATCTGGAAAATCCGGCATTTGTCGCAATGCTTGCGTCCCTCAAAAAAGGAATGCAGTTTCCGGTCAAGGGGCTTGCGATCCGGGAGGGCGAGACTTCCCCGCCTAAGCGATATTCATCTGGATCAATGATTCTTGCGATGGAAAATGCTGGTCAGCTGATCGAGGATGAGGAGCTTCGCGCTCAGATCCGAGGAAGCGGAATCGGGACGAGTGCGACCCGCGCAGAGATTTTAAAGAAACTAGTGAACATCGAGTATCTTGCCCTGAACGGAAAGACGCAGATCATCACACCGACACTTCTCGGTGAACTGGTCTTCGAGGTCGTCCACGCATCGATCCGTCAGCTCTTAAATCCGGAGTTGACGGCGAGCTGGGAGAAGGGGTTGACCTATGTCGCAGAGGGAACAATCACGTCAGAGGAGTACATGGAAAAATTGGCGCGCTTTGTTGCCGGAAGAACCTACGGTGTCCTGCAACTTCAGAACAGCTGGCAGCTGCGCGGAAACTTTGAGGCAGTCGGCGCGATTTACCAGAAAGACCAAAAGGCAAAGAGCCGTGCGGATCGTGACGGGATAGGTCGCACCGAAGGTAGTGCGAAAAGCAAAAAGAAACAAGAAAAGGAGTAAAGAAGATTATGAAGAAAGAAGAAATGAAGACAGCAGAACTTTATACACTTGAGCATACGATGGCAAAATCCCTGCTTGAGCAGTTTGAGTATCCGTGGCAGGCACTTGAGCACATCGGAGAGTTTGTGGAGAACCTTGGAAAAACGCTCTCCGAGGAGGAATATGACAATCCGGTTCCGGGTGTCTGGATTCACCGCACCGCAAAGGTCGCCCCGACCGCAGGCATCATGGGACCGGTTGTAATCGGACCGGGAGCAGAGATTCGTCACTGTGCATTTATCCGCGGAAAAGTCCTGATCGGCGCAAACAGTGTTGTCGGAAATTCCTCAGAGTTAAAGAATTCGATCCTGTTTGACAACGTACAGGTTCCGCATTACAATTATGTGGGAGATTCGATTCTTGGATACAAGTCCCACATGGGTGCAGGTTCGATCACTTCAAATGTAAAGTCTGACAAGGAGCTTGTCAAGATCCACGCAGAGGATGAGGAGATCGAGACCGGACGCAAGAAGGTCGGTGCAATGATCGGAGATTGTGTTGAGGTCGGCTGTGGTTCCGTGCTGAATCCGGGTACGGTGATCGGAAAGAACAGTAACATCTACCCTCTCTCTAGTGTTCGCGGTGGCGTGGATGCAAATTCCATTTACAAGAGACAGGGTGAGATTGCAGAGAAGCATAATGATTAAAAACGCGCCAGGATGTATATGCATTGGTTGAATGATGTGCCAGGTTTTTATAAATGTTGACAGGAGCATATTGTATGATGCCCGTATAGGTGCTGGTATTGTATAGGTGTCGGAAACAAGAAGGTCAGGAAAACCCGCTACGTTCGCATTCGGAGCGAGTTTTCCTGACCTTACTTGTTGGAGACACCCTGTAAAAAAGTATTTATAAAAAGTACTTATAACAGAGAAACAGAGAAGTCTCAATTATTTTATTATTTGTGCGCGATACCGTGCATCTCACTTCGTGCCGAAGATTCTGTCGCCTGCATCTCCAAGACCCGGGCAGATGTAGGCATTCTCATTCAGGCAACGATCAAGATGTCCAACATAGATCTGGATGTCCGGATGAGCCTCATGGAGACGCTTGAGTCCTTCCGGAGCAGCGATGATCGACATGAACTTGATGTTCTTTCCGCCATGCTGTTTGATAAAGTTGACAGCCTCGACGCCAGAACCGCCGGTAGCAAGCATCGGATCGGTCACAACGATGGTACGCTGTTCGATCGGGTCCGGAAGTTTGCAGTAGTATTCGTGAGGCTCATGAGTCTCCTCATCACGGTACAGTCCGATATGACCAACTTTTGCACTCGGAACGAGGGCGAGAATACCATTGACCATGCCAAGTCCTGCGCGCAGGATCGGAACAATAGCGAGCTTCTTGCCGGCGATCATCGGGGTCATACAGGTCTCGATCGGTGTCTCAACCTCAACATCCTCGAGCGGAAGATCACGCAGAGCTTCATAGCCCATCAACATTGCGATCTCCTCGATCAGGGAGCGGAATTCGTTGGTTCCGGTGTTCTTATTTCTCAGAATTGAAATCTTGTGCTGAATCAGCGGATGATCAAAAATGGTAACATTTTCCATAAATCAAAGTTCCTTTCTCGATACAGTATTGTAAAACTAACCAAATTTTATCAAATTTAAGGACAAAGATCAAGAGTCATGCCAAGGTTTTGAAAGTCTCTTTTATAAGAGCCTTTTATTTATCTTCCGGGGTGTAGACCACCGTCACATAATCTCCAAGCTCATGGGTGACAGGAAGCATGATATAGATCTCTCCGTTTGACTCATAACTGAAACATCCCGGGAATCCATTCGTTCCGCCGAAATCCGCATTTGCAAGCAGGGCTACATTCTGTTCGCGGTCGGTATTTTTGAGAAACTCAAGAATAGCTGGCTGATCTGCCTGGTTGACACCGGAGAGCACAACCCCATCGGACATCACATAATCTGCAAGTTGAACCGGATCTGCATAATCACTCAGGCGAACATCGGAGATTTCGGTCAGATCAACGGTGTTTGTGAGAAAAAGATTTGAGGGATACGACGCCTGATTCGGATAGCAGTATCCGCGGTAGATCACGGTGAGCCGGCTCTGGTCAGCAGAGACGACTTTGCAGGTCAGCTCGAGTGTATCCTTTGCCTCATTGATTCCCCATCCGCCGAGAATGGAGAGAGCATTATTCTTTAATAATTCATTTGCAGAGGCGGTACGGTCATCATCGTTTAAGTCCTGAATCACCGGATATTGGATGAAGATTTTGTTGTTCATGTAAGTCTCCATCATCACATGGATTCCCTTTTTGGTAGAAGAAGCGTCCGCAGTCGTTTCCGCAGTGTCGAGCGTCAGACTGTCCGCAGAATCTACGCTTTCCGGGGCTGAGGCTGACTGAACCGTCTCAGTGGGGACTGAGCGGGCACCGGAGAGATCAATGACCTCCTGCTGACGCTTGCAGGCAGAGCTGAGAAGAGCGACAGAAAGGATTGTGAATGCACAGGCAGATCGCCGGATGCATTTCCATGTTTTTTTATGTGTAATCATACAGAAAAGTCCTCCCAATGAGTATAATCATACATTTGATGTATTCAATATATTTATGCAACCTATTATAATCGATAATCGAGCAAAAAGAAAGAGCCAACAGAATCATCGAGAGATAATTCTGCTGGCCCTTGCCCCTGCCAAGGAATGCCGGCAGCCGGACTCGAACCGGCACGAGGTCGCCCTCGTCAGATTTTGAGTCTGATGCGTCTGCCATTCCGCCACGCCGGCTTACTTACGCAACAAAAGAATTATAGCATAAGTGCCGAGCGTTTGCAAGCAATTTTTTCAAAAATTGGAATTTGAAATTTGATTTCAAACAACCGCTTCTCTTAGAACAGCTTCTCAAAGCGCTTCATTGCCTCGATCGTGTTCTCGTGGTTGTTAAACGAGGTTAAGCGGAAGTAGTTTTTGCCGTTCTCACCGAAACCAGCACCCGGAGTTCCGACAACCTGAGCATTGTTTAACAGGTAGTCAAAGAATTCCCAGGACTCCATTCCATCCGGGCACTCAAACCAGATGTAAGGCGAGTGAACACCGCCAAAGAAACGGATGTTTTTCTTCTTTAAGGTCTCAGCGATGATTCTTGCATTTTCCTGATAATAATGAATGTTCTCCTGGCACTGTTTCATGCCTTCCTCAGAGAAGACCGCAGAAGCACCCTTCTGGATGATGTAGGAAGTACCGTTGAACTTTGTGCACTGACGACGGTTCCACATTGCATGCAGAGACATTTCCTTACCGTTGGAAGCGGTGAAGACAAGCTCCCTCGGAACGACGGTGTATCCGCAGCGGGTTCCGGTAAAACCGGCGGTCTTGGAGAGGGAGCAGAACTCAATCGCACACTTCTTTGCACCCTCGATCGTGTAGATACTGCGTGGAAGTTCTGGATCGCTGACGAAAGCCTCGTAAGCGGAGTCAAACAGGATGACTGCATCATTTGCGAGCGCGTAGTCCACCCACTCCTTGAGCTGAGCCTTGTTATAGACAGCACCAGTCGGGTTGTTCGGGGAGCACAGGTAAATAATATCCGCATGAACAGACGGATCAGGCATCGGAAGGAAATCGTTTTCCGCATTTCCGGAGATATAGGTGACGTGCTTTCCGCCCATAAGGTTGGAATCCACATAAACCGGGTAAACCGGGTCCGGAATCAGAATCACATTGTCGTTGGAAAACAGCTCAGAGATGTTTCCGGTATCGCTCTTTGCACCGTCGGAGATGAAAATATCGGCTGGTTCAACCTCCGCACCGTTTCTTGCATAGTATTCAGAAATTGCCTTGCGCAGAAATTCATATCCCTGTTCCGGACCATATCCCTTGAAGGTCTCGGCGCTTGCCATTGCATCAACACCCTCGTGAAGTCCCTCGATGGCAAGGCTTCCGAGTGGAAGGGTAACATCTCCGATTCCGAGACGGATGATGTTTGCATCCGGATGTGCCTCCGAGTAAGCGGAAACACGATGTGCAATTTCGGAGAAAAGATAGCTTTCTTTTAAATCCTGATAATGTTCATTCAGCTTTGGCATAAAAAATCCCCTCTTCCTGTAAGTATGAACGCTCAAAGTCTCTCTTTCAAAAAAACAGGCATAAAGAGATTCTGGGAGCACATGAATTAAAAAAATACAAACACACTCTAGCAGAGATTAAAAATCAAGTCAAGAATAAGAAAATCAAAAAAAACACAGAGAAATGATAAAATAGGGTAGATTCGAGGACGGAATCAGTGGTATGATGGGGGCACATAAAAAAATAAGGTGGTGACAGGGATGACATGCCGGGAGGCGGAAAAACTGATTATGCCATTTATTGATATGAAGCTGGAGGAGGAAGAGCTGGAAGCGTTTCTGACTCATGTGAGCACCTGTCCGGAGTGCCGGGAGGAACTGGAAATCTATTATACGGTATCGTTAGGACTGCGCCAGCTTGATTCGGGTGCAGGCGGATATGACATTGCGGGAGCCTTGGAGGAAAGCCTTGAAGATGCGTGGATTAAGGTTCGCACAGCCCGTCTGCGAAAAGTGATTTGCTATGCGGTCAATACGCTCTGTGTGGCAGGGGTTCTGACACTTCTGGTGATGCAATTTCGCATCTGGGCAGAGACAGGAATTCTCTGATGGCACAGAAATAAAATGGGTTAAAAGAGCGGACTAGAAAGGAAAGAGGAAAGACTTTTTCGTCTGTCTTTGGGAAAAGGTACGCTCTTAATGCACTCAGAGGAAATAAAAACTGGCGATAAAAAACAGCCAAACTCAGACAAAAAAACGATCAGACTTTAGAAAATTAGGAATTTTTGAGATAAAGGAGAACAAGGTGGAAAAACTCGTACTGATTGATGGACACAGCATTTTAAACCGTGCATTTTACGGAGTTCCGGAGCTTACAAACTCGGAGGGACTTCACACGAATGCGGTTTACGGCTTTTTAAATATCATGTTTAAAATTCTCGAGGAGGAGCAGGCAGATCATCTTGCAGTTGCCTTTGATTTGAGTGCACCGACGTTTCGCCATGAAAAATATCCGGATTACAAGGGAACGAGAAAGCCGATGCCGGAGGAACTCAGGGAGCAGGTTCCTCTTATGAAGGAAGTGTTGACTTCGATGGGAATCCCGATCCTGAGTCTTGCAGGCTATGAGGCGGATGATATTCTCGGAACAGTTGCAAAGCGCAGTCAGGCAGATGGGATCGAGGTCTCCGTCGTTTCGGGTGACCGGGATCTCTTACAGCTTGCGGATACGCACATCAAGATCCGGATTCCGAAGACAAGCCGGGGAAAGACCGAGATCCATGACTATTATCCGGAGAATGTAAAGCGCGAGTATCAGGTAACACCGACCGAGTTCATCGATGTGAAGGCGCTGATGGGGGATTCCTCCGACAACATTCCGGGCGTTCCGTCAATCGGAGAGAAGACGGCGACGAACCTGATTGTCACTTACGGAAGTATTGAGAATGTCCGGGATCACTTGGAGGAGGTGCGCCCGCCCCGCGCACAGAAGGCACTTACGGAGCACTATGATCTTGCAGAGATGAGCAAGGATCTCGCGACGATTCGTCTTGACTGTCCGGTTGATTTTGTCTATGACGATGCACGGATTGAGAACCTTTATACTCAGGAAGCCTATCATTATATGAAACGCCTGGAGTTTAAGTCGATTCTTGCGCGGTTTGACGCTGTGCAGATCGGGGCTGAGGAGAATCAGATCGAGGAGAAATTCTGGACGATCGAAGATTTTGCCGGGGCAGAGACAATCTTTGAGAAGGCAGAGCAGGCGAGGACGATCGGATTTGAATTGATTCTCGATCAGAAGAAGGCGGTTGTCGGTCTCGCACTCTGTTTCGGGGAGGATGAGATCTATGCGATTCGGGCGGAGGGATTTCTGACCGGAGCCTACCTCGCAGATAAGATGAAGTCATTGATTGAAAAGCGCAAAGAGCCGGATTCTGTTGCCACGATCGGACTTAAGGATCAGCTCAAGGTCATGGATCTTGAGGAGACAAATGTCGTCTTTGACACGGCGATTGCGGGCTATCTCTTAAATCCGCTCAAGGATACTTACGAATACGATGATTTGGCGAGAGATTATCTCGGAATGACCGTTCCGTCAAGAGCGGATCTGCTCGGGAAAAAGAGTGCGGGATCAGCGATGTGTGCGGGGGACGAGAAGGGATGCACCTGCGCCTGCTACATGGGATATATCGCGTGGAAGTCGATGCCGAAACTTCTTGAAAATCTTCAGAATACCGGAATGGAAAAGCTGTTCCATGAAGTAGAAATGCCTCTGATTTTCAGTCTCGATCACATGGAGAAGGCGGGAGTGCGCGTCGACCGTGCTCAGCTTGAGGCATACGGCGACAGACTGAAAGAGAAGATTGCAAAGCTCGAGCAGGAAATCTATGCGTCTGCGGGTGAGACGTTCAACATCAATTCTCCGAAACAGCTTGGAGAGATTCTGTTTGAGCGCATGGAGCTTCCTCACGGAAAGAAGACAAAGACCGGATATTCGACGGCAGCGGATGTTCTTGAAAAGCTCGCACCGGAGTATCCGATCGTGCGGATGATTCTCGATTACCGTCAGCTCACAAAGCTCAACTCGACGTATGCGGAGGGACTTGCCGGATTCATTCAGGAGGATGGAAGAATTCATGGAACCTTCAACCAGACGATCACGGCGACGGGACGAATCAGCAGTACCGAGCCGAACCTTCAGAATATTCCGGTGCGGATGGAGCTTGGACGGGAGATCCGCAAAGTCTTTGTGCCGGAGGACGGGGCAGTCTTTGTGGATGCCGATTACTCCCAGATTGAGCTTCGTATTCTCGCTCACATGTCGAAGGATGACCGTCTGATTGAGGCATATCGGGAGGCACAGGACATTCATGCGATTACGGCATCGCAGGTCTTCCACACTCCGCTTGAGGAGGTGACCCCGCTTCAGCGTCGAAACGCGAAGGCAGTAAACTTTGGAATCGTCTACGGAATCAGCGCGTTCGGCTTGAGTGAGGATTTGAGCATCAGCCGAAAGGAGGCGCTTGCCTATATCAACAAGTATTTTGAGACGTATCCGGGTGTAAAGACGTTTCTTGACGATCTCGTCAAGGAGGGAAAGGAGCAGGGATATGTGACAACACTCTTTGGCAGACGTCGTCCGATTCCGGAGCTCAAGTCATCGAATTTCATGCAGAGAGCGTTTGGTGAGCGAGTGGCGATGAACTCTCCGATTCAGGGAACGGCAGCGGACATCATGAAGATTGCAATGATTGCGGTTGATCGGGAACTTCGGGCGAGAAAGTTGAGATCCCGGATTGTGCTTCAGGTGCACGATGAACTTCTTGTCGAGACGTTTGTGGATGAGCAGGAGGAAGTGACAGCACTTCTCGAGGAAAAGATGCGTCATGCTGTGGAACTCTCCGTTTCACTCGAAGTCGAGGCGCATGCGGGCGCAACCTGGTTCGATGCAAAATAAAATAATCTGGGAGCAAAATAAAATCAGGGAGAGTGACTTCCATTTTTGGACTTGTATTTTTCTTTGCAGATGTGATATAGTAGGAGAAATTTTAAATTTGGGAAATCGCGAAAATTTTGAAAATTGCGGGAGTGAGTGACAAACAATGAGAGATGACCAGATAACGTTTCGTCTGGCTCAGGAGACAGACATGGTCCGGGTCAAGGAACTGATGGACCGCGTAAAACAAAATATGGAGCATCCGGACTGGTATATCACGGATGAATTGCCATGGCTTCTGCGCCATGTGTCGGCGGAGGGATTTACGGTTCTTGCGGAAGTAAAGTCGGAGGACAGTGGAGAATCCGAGAATGGACAGCCAAGGCTTGTTGCTTTCTTCACCGTGGATCTTCCGGGAGTCCGGGAGCTTTCTGGCGGGATTCAAAATCCGGATCAGGAAGTGAATCTCGGAATCGATGCCGGGTTTGATGCGGAAAAACGTCTTCTTGTCGCCCATTTAGATTCAGTTGCAGTTGATCCGGAATTTCGAGGTCACCATTTGCAGGGGAGACTTGTCGAGAAAGCGGAGCGGGAGCTTTCCGGGCGGATACAGAAGTTTTGGATGTGTACGGTTCATCCGGACAATCACGCGAGTCTTTACTCGATGCAGAGACACGGTTACCGCATCATTGCGACGAAAGAAAAATATGGGGGCACACTCCGCCACATTCTTTTAAAAGAAAAAAATAGTGTAGGAACTGAATCAGCAGAAGAAAAAGAAAAGAGTGAAACGGTCACAGATCCAATTCAGAAAAAGCGACCTGCGGTGCTTGTGAGTGCCTGCCTGCTTGGTTCTAACTGCCGTTATAACGAAAAAGGAGTTCTCGATGAGAATGTCCGGTCACTTATGGAAGTCGCAGATTTGATTCCGATCTGTCCGGAGATCTATGGCGGTCTTTCGACTCCGAGAGTGCCGTCCGAGCGGGTCGGGGATCTGGTGAAAACGAAAGCCGGGTCGGATGTGACACCACAGTATCAGAAAGGTGCCAGAGAGGCATGGAAACTTGCCGAGCTGTTTTCCTGCACCTGCGCCGTGCTAAAAGAGAGAAGCCCTTCCTGTGGTCACGGTCAGATTTATGATGGCACATACAGCGGAAAACTGACAGCGGGAAACGGAGTGACCGCGGAACTGTTGCTGGCACACGGCATTCCGGTCTTTGGAGAATCCGAGACAGAAGAGTGCCTGATATACTTAAAAAATCGGGGCTAGATGAAGAGTGATTTCCGGGCTGTGCAGATAGGAAGAAATGAGAAGGCAGGAACTGTGACATTCAAAAAAAAGTGCGGAAATGAAAAATTTTATGGATGAGCGCACAGATTTATGATATGATACAGAATGATAACGATTCAGCAGAAGGAAATCGTTGCCAAAAACAAACGTTCAGAGAACCCATTCAGAAGAGGGCGCGCACACAGAGGCGCAACTGATGAATGCAGATAAAAGTAAGAAAAGTGAGGAATTTATTGATATGAAGAATGAGTCCGCAGAGACAATCAAGAATCAGAGACTGGTAGATGCGATGCAGGAAGTGCTGAAGGATGACAATGCTTACACGCGCGGAAAGATGGCAGCAGCTCTGATGGAGTCGAGACTGCTTTCTCCGATTCAGCGTCAGACGATTCTGACTGAGAAAGATGGTCCGTCCGTTCGAGTTCGTTTTGAGTCTATTCAGAACGATAAGGGCGAGAAGTACTACATGGGATTTACCGATCTCGATGAGTATGAGAAATGGAACGAGGATGACCGTCACAATCAGGCACTGATCATGACGATGGAAGATTTCGGAAATATTCTGATCCGCAACTTAAATGATCTGCGCGGATTTGTCATCAACCCGTATGGAGAGAATATCAGCATTTCCAAGGATCTGCTCTTATCTCTGCTCAAACAGCGTGAGGCAAAGAGAAACGCACACAAGGCAAACTAAAATTTATTCAAAAATAGAATGGATTTACGGAGAAAAGAGGAAGAGGCAGTCATGATCATCGGAATGACCGGCGGAATCGGAGCCGGAAAGAGCAGAGTTCTCCAGATTTTGAAGGACAAGTATAAGGCCTTTGTGATTGAGGCAGACCAGGTCGCAAAAGACTTGGAACAGCCGGGGCAGGAAGGTCTGAACGGTCTGGTGAAAATCTTTGGAGATAAGATTTTGTCTTCGGATGGAACGCTGAATAAAGACCTTTTTTCTAAATTGATTTTTGGAAATCCGGATGCACTCAAAAAAGTGAATGCGCTGATTCATCCGCTCGTCTGGGCGCGTATTCGTCAGATGAGCAGGGAGAGCAGTGCAGATCTCATTGTTGTGGAGGCGGCTTTGTTTGACGAGAACAGTCGACGTGTCTGCGATTTTCTTGTCTGCGTGGACACCGATCCACAGATTCGGATGGAACGTCTGATGAAGAATCGCGGATATTCGAGAGAGAAATGTCTCGAGATCATGGCGAAGCAGCAGGATCGCGAATCGTTTGTGCGGTTGTCCGACTATGTGATTCACAATGACGGAACACCTGAGGAGGTGGAGCAGGAGATCGCAAGAATGATGGAGACGATTTCCGGCTCTGATCCCACTCTCAATGGACAGGATGAGAAAATCAGGCAGGAAGGTGCACAATGAGATTAGCGAGTATAGCCAGTGGCAGTAGCGGAAATTGCGTCTATGTCGGTTCTGAGAAGACGCACATTCTCGTCGATGCCGGAATCAGCAATAAACGAATTGAGCAGGGACTCAATGAAATGGGGATTAAGAGCAGTGAGCTTGCAGGCGTGGTGATCACGCACGAACATTCCGACCACGTGAAGGGGCTTGGGGTGCTTGCAAGGCGATGTCATATCCCGATTTACGCGACACAGGGGACTCTCGATGAGATTTCCCAGATGAAAAATCTCGGGGAGTACCCGAAAGAGCTTTTAAAACCGGTCAACCCGGATGTTGCTTTTACTGTGGGAGATCTCACGATCGACCCATTTTCTATAGATCACGACGCGGCGGATCCGGTTGCTTATCGGGTCAGTCATGACGGAAAGTCTGTTGCGGTGGCGACTGACATGGGACATTTTGATTCCTATGTGGCAGATCATCTCAAGGGGCTGGATGCGGTTTTGCTGGAAGCCAACCATGATATCCGCATGTTGGAGACAGGTCCGTATCCGTATTATCTGAAACGCAGAATTCTGGGGGACCGCGGTCATCTGTCAAATGAGACTGCGGGACGGCTGCTCAGCCTGATTCTTCATGATAATCTGAAGCAGGTGTTGCTTGGCCATTTAAGCAGGGAGAATAATTATGAGGCGCTCGCCTATGAGACTGTGTGCATGGAGATCAATGAGGGGGATACGCCTTATCGGGCGGATGATTTTTCCATTGCCGTAGCAGGGCGGGACAGTCTGTCACCGGTTGTTGAATTATAAGAACTATTATAGTTTATAAGGATTATGATAGAATAGGGATAAGCCGGACAACCTGTTTTATTAAACTATTTATTAGTCTGTTTTTATTGTGACAGATTGTATGCAAAATGCACGTTCAGACACACTCTGGAAAATGCTGAGGTATGCAGAAGAGACTGAAAAATCAGCTCTTTTTGTCATAGAAGAAATAAGAAATATCATTACAGTTTATGCGTTGCACAAACTGTAACGGATTTTGCCGATGCTTCGCAATTTTAAATCGGCAAAATCAGCTCCACTACTGTATCATACGGAATTTTCAGTTCAGAAAATTCCTGATTGTATGCAGTAACATATTACTCATTTCATCATTTCAGAAAGGCGGAAGAGGAACATGGACAAGATTATCATTACCGTAGTAGGAAAGGACACCGTAGGAATCATCGCAAAAGTCTGCACATATCTGGCAGAGAAGAAAGTGAACATTCTGGATATTTCCCAGACAATTGTTCAGGAGTATTTCAACATGATGATGATCGCTGATATGGAGCATGCAGATGCTTCATTTGCTCAGATTTCTGAGGAGCTTGAGAAGCTCGGAGAAGAGATCGGCGTGAGAATCAAGTGCCAAAGAGAAGAGATCTTTACCAAGATGCATCGTATCTGATCCTGAATATCTAATATTAAATATCTGCTCCTATTTGTATGGGATTGATTGTATGAAATAACAAATGCAGAAATTACAGATTATCAATTACAGATGAGATTTTTCTGAATGAACAAGAGAAAAGATGAAAGATGACTGAGGTGAATAGCGATGTTGAATATGTTTGAAGTTATTGAGACAAATAACATGATCGAGCACGAGAAACTCGATGTGCGCACGATCACGATGGGAATCAGCCTTCTTGACTGCTGTGATGCAAATCTGGATGAGCTGAACCGCAAGATCTATGAGAAAATCACTTCCTATGCGAAAGATCTGGTAAAGACCGGTGAGGAGATCGCAAGAGACTTCGGTGTTCCGATTGTCAACAAGAGAATCTCCGTAACTCCGATTGCGCTTGTCGGCGGATGTGCCTGCAAGACTCCGGAAGATTTCGTAACGATTGCGAAGACACTTGACCGTGTGGCAAAAGAGGTTGGCGTTAACTTCATCGGCGGATATTCCGCTCTTGTGAGCAAGGGAATGACGACGGCGGAGGAAAATCTGATTCGCTCAATTCCACAGGCACTTGCACAGACGGAGCGTGTGTGCAGTTCCGTCAATGTCGGCTCCACAAAGACGGGTCTGAACATGGATGCTGTCAATCTGATGGGGCAGATCGTGCGCGAGACGGCAGAGGCAACAAAGGAGAATGATTCTCTCGGATGTGCGAAACTCGTGGTATTTTGCAATGCACCGGATGATAACCCCTTCATGGCAGGTGCATTTCACGGCGTGACTGAGGCAGATGCGATCATCAATGTCGGTGTCAGCGGACCTGGTGTGGTAAAGGTAGCGCTTGAGAAGGCAAGAGGTGCAAACTTTGAGGTTCTGTGCGAGACGATCAAGAAGACGGCATTCAAGATCACCCGTGTAGGTCAGCTCGTCGCTCAGGAGGCATCGAAACGTCTCGGTGTTCCATTTGGAATCATTGATCTTTCTCTTGCTCCGACTCCGGCAGTTGGCGACAGTGTCGCTGAGATTCTTGAGGAGATCGGCTTAGAGCGTGTCGGCGCACCGGGAACGACGGCAGCGCTTGCAATGCTCAACGATCAGGTCAAGAAGGGCGGTGTCATGGCCTCCTCTTACGTCGGCGGACTCAGCGGTGCGTTCATTCCGGTCAGCGAGGATCAGGGAATGATCGATGCAGTTTCTCTCGGCGCTCTGACAATCGAGAAACTTGAGGCGATGACCTGTGTCTGCTCCGTTGGACTTGATATGATTGCAATTCCGGGAGATACACCGGCAACAACGATTTCCGGTATCATCGCGGATGAGGCGGCAATCGGAATGATCAACCAGAAGACGACTGCGGTGCGTGTGATTCCGGTTATCGGAAAGAGTGTGGGCGATACCGTAGAGTTTGGCGGACTGCTCGGATATGCGCCGGTTATGCCAGTGAATCGCTATTCCTGCGAGAAGTTTGTGACTCGTGGCGGACGAATCCCGGCACCGATTCACAGCTTTAAGAACTAATTGCGTTTTGGAGAAATGAATATGGAAGAGACTACAAAAAAAAAATCCGGGATAGAACCGGAATCGGTGGAGAAGATCCGCTCGCTGGCAGAGGAATTTGCCAATGAGTATTTAAAACATATTGTAGTCAGCAATCCGGTGAACCGGGAGGGTGTGCAGAAAGTGCGCATCCGCCCGGTTCTTTTAAAGGGAGAGCTGACGATGCAGGCGGAAGAATTGATTGGAACGCAGGCATTTCACAAAAATCTGAAGCCGGAGGAGCTTGCCGAGTATCTGATCGGGCTTTTTTCTGGTGTGCTCAAGCAGGCGCAGGTAAGTTCTGCACTTGGTGAAGCAACCGTACTTGTGAGCAAGAGTGGGACAGTGACTGTAAAGATCCGCCGAAAGAATGGCGCAAAGCAGGCATATGCACAGATTCAGCCGAACTCATCAGGCAATGCAAACTTGTCAAAACAGAGGAATCCTTTAAATGCCGTTCTTGATCACAACCGTAAGAAGCGTTATCTGCTTCCGGAGGGAGTGCCGGTTCCATTTCTCGTTGATCTTGGTGTTATGACGGAGCAGGGAGCGATTGTCAAGAGTCGTTATGACAAGTTCCGCCAGATTAATCGTTTCCTGGAATTTATTGAGGATATTCTTCCGGAGCTTTCAAAAGAGCGGGAGAATACGATCATTGATTTCGGATGTGGAAAATCGTATCTGACGTTTGCGATGTATTATTATCTTCATGAGGTGCAGGGCTATCCGATCCGCGTGATTGGTCTTGATTTAAAGAAAACAGTTATTGAGCATTGCAATCAGCTTGCGCAACGCTATGGATATGAGAAGCTCAAGTTTCTCTGTGGCGACATCGCATCTTATGAGGGAGTCAACCAGGTCGATATGGTAGTAACTCTGCATGCGTGTGATACGGCAACAGATTTTGCACTCGCAAAGGCAGTGCGCTGGGGCGCAAAAGTCATTCTCTCAGTTCCGTGTTGTCAGCATGAACTGAATCGTCAGATGAAAAATGATCTCTTAAAGCCGGTGCTTGGATATGGGCTGATCAAGGAAAGAATGGCGGCGCTCTACACCGATGCTCTGCGCGCAGAACTCCTTGAAAATCAGGGCTATCGGACGCAGATTCTGGAGTTCATCGATATGGAGCACACGCCGAAGAATATTTTGATTCGCGCAGTGCGAAGTGGACGAAAGAAAAACAACCGTGCAGAGATCGAGGCGATCTGCAAGGAATTTTCTTTAAAGCCAACACTTGCACAGCTTTTGTGGGAGTAAGGTTATTTGCGTTTTTATACAGCAATGAATTTAAGTCGGGGCAGTTCACGAAAGATTCTGACAAAAATCAAAAAGTATAGCGTTTTACGGAAGCAGAACGATCGAGCGTGTATACTCATTCTTCATCAGTCTCCCTTTCTGGAACACGACAGACTGATAGAGATGAGATGCAAACAGCTCTTCCCGTAACATCTGCACTCCTTCTTCACTCAATTTACTTTCTGCACCGGCGATCTTTGTGAGAGTCGGAATAGAAGAATTTGCCTTCAGCTTAGAGAGGAGCTGGGAGGCGGACTTACGGAAGCCGAGAATCCGGGCGTATGGAAGACGCTCGGATTTTTTGTATTCTTCCACAGTTTCTGTCTTGATTCCGAGCAGAAGATGAAGCAGGGCACGGCTGATTCGCGTGTAAGTGTATTGACGACTCTTTAATGCTTTGATGCGACCGGAAAAAGAATCAAAGTTCAGCACAGATGCCAGAAGGCGGGAGGCAAGCTCTGGCGACAGATCAACGAATTGCTCAAAAGGAATCTGATTCTGCGACAGCTCAAGCAGTCGGCTGTTTAATAGCAGAGAAAAGTCGTCAGCAAAAATCGGAGCTGCAAGAGCACCTTCTGCATTCAGTGCGTCGAGTGCGGAGGGTGGAATCCAGAGGGAGAGTGTTTGAATAAGGTTGGCAACTTTAGCAGTTTCCGTATCCTCCTCTCTTTGCGTGTCCCCATCTCCAATATTTTCCTTATTTTCACGAATCCTTGCGCGGAGCGCAGAAGCAGACGGAAAACTCATAGAAGCCGAATGCAGAGCCCCTAAAGCCTCCGGATTTGTCGTGTCATTGTATCCTTGTCCCTCCCTGCGGATCGTGAATGGTTCAATCGAACTGCCGGTTCGGATCAGCGCCTTGAGATACTCGACTCCAAGGATGTCATTGGGAGAAGAGAGTGGAATCTGAGGACTTGAACTTGAAGAGGATGAGGATGCAGAAAGCATAACCGAAGACTCTGAACCGGAAGTTAGAGAATCTGGAGATGCCTCGATATTCTGAGACTCTAAAAACGCACGCAGGGCAAGGCTTCGGGCGAGTGGAAAAGTATTTCCCTCTTTTAAAAACGCGCGCAGACTTTGCGTGTACTCCTCGGGCTCATGCACAAGAATCTCGGCGGTGGCGCGCAGATCACTCAGAGAACCGCTCTCGCTTCCAAAGCAGAGCAAATCAACGATGCCGATCTGGTTAAAGAGTGAGACGGCTCCCCGTGCAAAGAGTTCGGCACTTGCAGTCGCAAAGGAGACCGGAAGCTCCAAAACAAGGTCAGCTCCGGCGGAGAGTGCCATGCGCGTTCGGGTGTATTTATCAAAGATTGCCGGTTCTCCGCGCTGGACAAAATCCCCGCTCATGACAACGACAATATAGTCGGCGCCGGTCTGTTTTCGCACCTCCTCGATTTGATAGAGATGACCATTGTGAAACGGATTGTACTCCGCAATAATTCCTGCTGTCTTCATAACAAAAATCCTTTCTGCATATAGGGTTTTCCCTATTATATCGTTTGTTTTTTTTGCTGTAAATCCCCCATCTGCCCCGTTGACGAAAGAAGAGGATTGGGATAGAATGAAAGTATGGAAAAAAAAACATTTTTTTCCGAAAAACATCTTGTATACAAAAAACAGGTGTTATATAATAGTATCAAAAGCAAACGCTAAACAAATGAAAGGGGTATTGCACCATGGCATTTATTGATGTAATCAAAGAAAAAGCAAAAGCTGACAAGAAGACCATCGTTCTCCCGGAGTCTATGGACAGAAGAACTTTTGAGGCTGCTGAGAAGATTCTGAAAGAGGATCTGGCAAACTTAATCATTATCGGTACACCGGAAGAGGTTGAGGCTAACAGCAAGGGTCTGGATATCTCCGGAGCAACCATCATCAACCCGTTCACCTATGAGAAAACTCAGGAGTATGTAGACCTGTTCGTAGAGCTTCGTAAGAAGAAGGGTCTGACTCCGGAGGAAGCTAAGGAGATCATGCTCAAGGACTACGCTTACTATGGCTGTCTGATGATCAAGAACGGCGATGCTGACGGTATGGTATCTGGCGCTTGCCATTCTACCGCAAACACCTTAAGACCGTGCCTGCAGATCATCAAGACCAAGCCGGGCACCAAGCTGGTATCCGCATTCTTCCTGATGGAAGTTCCGAACTGCGAGTACGGCGAGAACGGTACTTTCGTATTCTCTGACTGCGGTCTGAACCAGAACCCGACTGCTGATGAGTTAGCAGCAATCGCTCTGAGCTCTGCTGAGAGCTTCAAGATGCTGGTTGGCAAGGAGCCGAAGGTTGCTATGCTGTCCTACTCCACCAAGGGAAGTGCAAAGCACGACGATGTAACCAAAGTACAGGAAGCTACCAGAATCGCAAAAGAGGCAGCTCCGGAGCTTCAGCTCGACGGCGAGATGCAGCTTGATGCAGCTCTGGTTGAGTCTGTTGGCGCTTCCAAGGCACCGGGCAGCACCGTTGCAGGTCACGCAAATGTTCTGATCTTCCCGAACCTGGATGCAGGTAACATCGGTTATAAGCTGGTTCAGAGACTGGCAAAGGCAGAGGCTTATGGTCCGATGTGCCAGGGTATTGCAAAGCCGGTTAACGATCTGTCCAGAGGATGCTCTGCTGACGATATCGTAGGCGTTGTAGCAATCACTGCTGTACAGGCTCAGATGAACTAATTAGACCGATTAGCGAAAGCTTTGAGTCGAATCAAAAATGTTTGATCCCACGATCATCATAAAAAGAATTAGCGTTTACAACTCAGAAGGGGATTGTTTCCCCTACTGAGCTATACGCTCCGCGTGGGTGCGCAGTGATTCTGATTGAAAAATGTCAGCAGAGCTGACCAGAATCACGCGCCAAGTCTCCGCGAGCGTAGACTTGAGTTTAGGTGCTCTTTGGATTGTCAGGATGGCGGTTCGGAGAGCACATTAAGGAAAAATAGGAGAAAATAGAAATGAAGATTTTAGTCATCAACTGCGGAAGTTCTTCCCTGAAATATCAGCTGATCGATATGACAGATGAGAGCGTAATCGCAAAGGGATTATGCGAGAGAATCGGTATCGAGGGTTCTAAGCTGACCCATCAGCCGGCTGGCAAAGACAAGTATGTCGTAGAGAATCCGATGCCGGATCACACCGTAGCAATCCAGATGGTTATGGATGCTCTGCAGGATCCGGAGCACGGTGTAATCAAGAGCACCGACGAGATTTCCGCAATCGGTCACCGCGTTCTGCACGCTGGTACCGTTTACAGCGAGTCTTGCGTTGTAAATGAGGATGTAAAGCGCGTTGTTCGTGAGTGCTTCGATTTAGGACCTCTGCACAACCCGGCAAACCTGATGGGTATCGAGGCTTGTGAGAAGGCAATGCCAGGCAAGAAGAACGTAGCTGTATGGGATACCGCTTTCGGTATGGCTATGCCGGAGAAGGCATATATGTATGCAATCCCGCATGAGTACTATGAGAAGTACAGCATCCGCAGATATGGCTTCCACGGAACCAGCCATATGTTCGTATCTGGCGAGGCTATCAAGTTCGGTGGACTTGACCCGAAGACCGCAAAGGTTATCGTTTGCCACTTAGGAAACGGTGCAAGCATCTCTGCTTCCATCGGTGGTAAGTGCGTAGACACCAGCATGGGTCTGACTCCTCTTGAGGGTCTGATCATGGGAACCAGAAGTGGTGATATCGACCCGACCGTTGTTCAGTTCATCTGCAACAAGGAAGGCAAAACCGTAGACGAGGTTCTGAACATCCTGAACAAGAAGTCTGGTGTACTCGGCATGAGCGGTGGCATTTCCAGCGACTTCCGTGACATCGAGACTGCAGCTAAGGAAGGCAATCACCTTGCAGAGGTTGCTCTCGAGGCATTTGTTTACCGCGTGGCAAAATACATCGGCGCTTACACCGCAGCAATGAACGGCGTAGATGCAATCGCATTTACCGCAGGTGTTGGTGAGAATGATAAGGCAACCAGAAAGAACGTATGTGAGTACCTTGGCTACCTCGGCGTTAAGATCGACGATGAGGCAAACGATGTAAGAGGTAAGAACACCGTGATTTCCGCTGCTGATTCTAAGGTTAAGGTTATGCTGATCCCGACCAATGAGGAGTTGGCAATTGCACGCGAGACCAAGCGTCTGACCGAGTAATTTAAGTAATATAAGCAATTAATTGTAATCAACAGAACTCCTGACAGAATTGCAGAGTGGTTTTGGAAGACGGCGGTGATCCGAAGCAATGAGACTTTGGAATGACCGCCGTTGTTTCCCGCATTTTGCGGAAAATTTTAGAAAAAGATAAAACTTTTTATTGACAAAGCAAGACCATCTATGTATAATGTTTAAGGTGCGTATTAGGAGATTAATATGCTGATTAATTTAACAGAGCTGTTTACCAGAGATGGAAAAGAGAAAGACTATACATGCGAGATTGACATGGGTGGACTTGAGACCAGAAATGGGATATATCCGATCGTGTCAAAGGAGCCTGTGTCTCTTCATATTCGGAATCTCGGAGATCGTAAGTTATTGCTTGAGGGTCAGACAAAGGTAACTTTGCAGATCCCATGCGACCGGTGCCTGGAGCCGGTGAACTGTCCTTTCGATCTTACCCTTGAGGACGAGCTGGATATGAGCAAGACAGAGGAAGAGCGTGCAGAGGATCTCAATGAACAGCCCTATGTAAGCGGTTATAATCTGGATGTAAACCGGTTGCTCAGTAACGAGCTATTGCTGAATCTGCCTATGAAGGTATTGTGCAGGGAAGACTGCAAAGGGATTTGCAATAGATGTGGTGCGAACCGGAATCACACGGCTTGCTCCTGTGACCAGAGTTCGCCTGACCCAAGAATGTCAGTAATCCAGGATTTATTTCAAAAGTTTAAGGAGGTGTAAACCATGTCTATCTGCCCAAAGAATAAAACTTCCAAAGCAAGACGCGACAAGCGTAGAGCTAACTGGAAAATGAGCGCTGTAAATTTAGTAAAGTGCAGCAAGTGTGGCGCGCTGATGATGCCTCATCGTGTGTGCAAGGCTTGTGGGTCTTACAATAAGAAAGAGATCGTTAAGGTTGAGGACTAATTCCCAGATCGATTTGCGAGCTCGATATGAATGAATATCAGAAGACTTTCGGATGTATACGTCCGGGAGTCTTTTTTTGTCCCCAAAACTCCAATTTTGCTCCTCAAAAAATTTGGAGAAATTCATGTTGATTTATAAAATATAATCTAGTATAGTAATTAAGGAATGGAAAGACAAAAGCCGGAAAGGAGAATCGGCATGATTAAGGTAGCAGTAGACGCGATGGGCGGAGACAATGCCCCTGGCGAGATCATAAAAGGTGCGGTGGATGCGGTGAGTCGCAGAAATGACATTCAGGTTCTGCTGACAGGTCGCAAAGAGGTGCTTGAGGCGGAGCTGAACAAGTTTTCGTATCCAAGAGAGCAGATTCAGATTGTTCCCGCATCGGAAGTGATCGAGACCGGAGAACCGCCGGTGAATGCGATCCGTAAGAAGAAGGATTCCTCGATTGTGGTTGGCATGAATCTGGTAAAGAACGGGCAGGCTGATGCTTTTGTGTCTGCGGGAAGCTCAGGAGCGATTCTTGTGGGCGGACAGGTCATCGTCGGCAGAATCAAGGGAGTCGAGAGACCACCATTTGGTGCATTGATTCCGACAGAGAAGGGCGTTTCCCTTCTGCTTGACAGCGGAGCAAATGTGGACGCAAGACCGTCTCACCTGCTTCAGTTCGCGCGGATGGGTTCGATTTACATGGAACATGTGGTCGGCATCCCGCATCCGAGAGTCGGCATTGTGAATGTCGGAGTGGAGGAGGAGAAGGGCAATGCGCTCGTAAAAGAGACGTTTCCTCTCTTGAAAGAGTGTTCCGACATCAACTTTACCGGAAGTATTGAGGCAAGAGAGATTCCGCATGGCGGAGCAGATGTCATTGTCTGCGAGGCATTCACGGGAAATGTCATCCTGAAACTTTATGAGGGAACGGCATCGACGCTGATGCATATTGTGAAAAAGGGAATGATGAGTTCACTTCGGAGCAAGATCGGAGCTTTGCTGGTGAAGCCGGCACTCAAGGAGACGCTTAAGTCGTTTGATGCGACCCAGTATGGCGGAGCACCGCTTCTGGGACTCAAGGGACTCGTTGTGAAGACACACGGAAGCGCAAAGGCAGTGGAAGTGAGCAATTCCATCATACAGTGTGTGACTTTCAAGGAACAGAAGATCAACGAGAAGATTCAGGAAAGCCTGAAGACGGAAAAACAGGATCTTTAAATAAAGATCAAGTAAAAGCAAGACAGACAGTAAAACAAAAAGTAAGTAAAAACCAACAGAAAACAAAAAAAGAAGAAAAAGAAATAGGAAGAGGAGAGAAAAAATATGGAATTCGAGAAGCTTCAGAACATTATTGCGGAGGTTATGAACGTAAGCGCAGATGAGATCAGCATGGAGACCACTTTTGTTGAGGATCTGGGAGCAGACTCTCTGGATATTTTCCAGATCATCATGGGAATCGAGGAGGAGTTTGACATCGAGATCCCGACTGAGGCAGCAGAGCAGATCGTGAGCGTTGCAGATGCCGTTGATCAGATCAAGAGTGTTCTGAACTAATTGTAAATAATCGGAACAATTCTGGACGAATCGAATCAGAAGAGTCAAAAAAGAGATGAGCAGAGAAACAAAAAGGGGCTGTCGGGAGTGTCCGTGCGCCCCTTTTGCTTGTAAAAAGGAGAAAACATGAATCGCGAATTGAAAGAACTGGAACAGAAAATAGGTTATCAGTTTCAGGATGAAAAGTTATTTGCCCAGGCAATGACACACAGCTCCTATGCAAATGAGCACCGTCTGAGCAAGGCCGGATGCAACGAGCGTCTGGAGTTTCTTGGAGATGCCGTTTTGGAGGTTGTCTCAAGTGACTTCCTTTTTCACATGTATCCGGACAAGCCGGAGGGTGAGCTGACGAAGATCCGCGCGAGCATCGTGTGCGAGCCGACTCTGGCATACTGTGCAGGGGATATTGATCTTGGTTCCTATCTGCTTCTTGGAAGAGGCGAGGAGGCAACCGGTGGACGAGGACGCAATTCTGTCGTATCGGATGCGATGGAGGCATTGATCGGAGCCATTTATCTGGATGGTGGTTTTGCTAATGCAAAAGAGTTCATACATCGCTTTATTATGAACGACATTGAGCACAAACAGCTCTTTTATGATAGCAAGACAATCCTTCAGGAGATGGTGCAGGCTACCACGGAAGATCATCTGGAGTATGAGGTTCTGCGCGAGGAGGGACCAGACCACAACAAGACATTTGAGGTGAGAGCGCTTCTCGGTGGCGAGGAGATCGGTCGCGGAACCGGAAGAACAAAGAAGGCGGCAGAGGCAGTCGCTGCCTATCGGGGAATTTTAAAGCTGAGAAATAATAAGGAATAATCGAGCATGTATTTAAAAAGCATAGAGATTCAGGGCTTTAAATCATTTGCAAACAGGATTCTCTTTGAGTTTCACAACGGAATCACCGGAATTGTGGGACCGAACGGAAGCGGAAAGAGCAATGTTGCAGATGCGGTTCGCTGGGTTTTGGGCGAGCAGAGAGTCAAGCAATTGCGCGGTGGGACGATGCAGGACGTCATCTTTGCCGGAACGCAGATGCGCCGTCCGCAGGGATTTGCCTATGTTGCAATCACACTGGACAACTCGGATCACCAGCTGGCGGTTGATTTTGATGAGGTGACGGTCTCGAGACGGCTGTACCGCTCCGGTGAGAGTGAGTATCGGATCAATGGAACGGCGTGTCGTCTGAAGGATGTCAATGAGCTGTTCTACGATACGGGTATCGGAAAAGAGGGATACTCGATCATTGGTCAGGGACAGATCGACAAGATTTTGAGCGGAAAGCCGGAGGAGAGGCGTGAGCTTTTCGATGAGGCTGCCGGGATTGTGAAGTTTAAGAGACGAAAGGCGCTCGCACAGAAAAAACTCGAGGATGAGAAACAGAATCTTGTCCGCGTGACGGATATTCTCGCGGAGCTGGAAAAACAGGTCGGACCGCTTGAGCGACAGGCGGAGACCGCAAAGAGATATTTAGCACTCAGAGAAGATCAGAAGCGCTGTGAAGTCAACCAGTTTTTGATGGAGACCGAGGAGTTTCAGGCTCAGGCGGAAGCGATCAATGAGAAATTAAAGATTGCGGAGGCAGATCTTTCGCAGGTCAGGGCGCAGTCGGATGCACTGAAAGAGTCTTACGGAAAACTTGAGCAGGAGACTGCTGAGCTTGATCTTGAGATCTCGGAAAAGCGCACGCTCTTAAATCAGCATGAGATGGAGGCGGGAAGCCTTGAGGGACAGATCAATGTCCTCCACGAGCAGATCAATACCGAGAAGATGAATGCAGAGCATATCCGCTCGCGCATGGAGACGGTGCTTCGCGATTTAACAGACCGCAATCAGCAGATGGAGTCCTACCGGATCACAAAGGATGAAGCATCCGAGAAGGCATTAGAGAGCAGTCAGCGTCTGACGGCACAGACGGATGAACTTCGCAGACAGGATGAGAATCTTGCATTTCTCGAGCAGAAGATCGAGGAGGCAAAGAATGGAATTATCACAGCGTTAAATGAGAAAGCCTCCCTCACGGCGAGAGAACAGCGCTATGAGGCGATGCTTGAGCAGGTTCAGGTGCGTCGCTCGGAGGTCAGCCAGAAACTTTTAAAGATCAAGAGTGATGAGTCGGTTCAGGATGAGCAGATCGAGAATCAACAGGTTGAGATTGGGCGCGCAAAGGAGAAACTCGAAACACTGAAAAGCGCGCAGGTGGAGTCGGAGAGTCAGCAGACTCTGCTTGAGAAAAGCTGTCGAAAACTTCGCCAGTCGCTCTCGGAGGCACAGCAGGAGCAGAAGATTGCGTCTGCAAAGCTTGATTCCCTGCGAAATCTTGCAGAGCGCTATGAGGGCTATGGAAGCAGTACACGGCGTGTGATGGAACAAAAAGCGCATGTTTCCGGAATTCACGGAGTCGTTGCCGATCTGATCACGACGAAGAAAAAGTATGAGACGGCGATCGAGACGGCTCTCGGCGGAAGCATTCAGAATGTAGTGACGGATTCCGAAGAGACCGCAAAAGAGCTGATTGGGTACCTCAAGAAAAATCGTTTTGGTCGTGTGACGTTTCTTCCACTCACAAGTATCGGTCAGGGCGGGGGATTTTCAAGACCTGAGGCGCTCTCTGAGCCGGGAGTCATCGGTCTTGCGAGTGATCTCGTCTCAACGGAGGCACAGTATCAGGTGCTTGCGCTTCATCTGCTCGGTCGCGTGCTCGTCGTCGACACGATCGATCATGCGATTGCACTCGCAAGAAAATTCCGCTACACACTTCGCATTGTGACCTTAGAGGGCGAGCTTTTGAGCGCCGGAGGTTCGATGACGGGTGGTGCGTTCAAGAACACGAGCAATCTGCTCGGAAGAAAGCGAGAGCTTGATGAGCTTGAAGGGCAGTGTGTGCGTGCCGGTGAGAAGAGTCAGAGACTTGCTCAGGAACTGAAAGAGCAGGAAAACGCTCTCGCAAAAGTACAGAGGGAGCGGACAAAACTGAATCAGAATGTGCAGGAGGCTTCGATCCGCTACAATACCGCTACGCTTGCTCTCAAACAGATTGAGACGAGAAGAGAGGAGATCCGCGAGTCTTCAAGAGATCTTGTGCTTGAAAACGGACAGCTCGAGACCCAGATCAAGGAGATTGAGGCGAGTCGGAGAAAGGTCAGAGAGGAGACGGGGATTCTCGCAAAGAAGAATCAGGACTTCAACGAGGAGATTGAAAAGCGGGGAAGCGAGCTGGAAAAAGCCAAGCGCGAACGTGAGCTTGCATCTGCAAAGCTTGAGCAGATCCGTATGGAGGAATCGACACTCAAGCAGAATGAGGCATTTGCACAGCAGAATATTTCCCGTGTAGAAGAGGAAATTGGCAAACTCGAGGAAGAACTCAAATCGCTCAGAGGTGGGAGCGAGGGGTCTGAGGACGCCATTGACCAGAAAAATCAGGAGATCGAGGCACTGAAAGCGCGGATTTCGGATTCAGCGAAAGAGAAGGAAGAACTTGCGAGTTCTCTTGAAAAGAAACTTGCTGACCGCGAGGCAAAAGGAAAACGCCAGAAAGAATTCTTTGATCAAAGGGAAGACCTCTCCGGTCAGATCAGCCAGCTTGACCGCGAGGCTGTCCGCCTGCAAAGCCAGAGAGAAAAACTCGAGGAGAAGCAGGACGGACGGATTCATTATCTCTGGAACGAGTATGAGCTCACGCCGAGCGTCGCAAAGAATCTTCGTGACCCTGATCTTCATGATCTTTCAGATCTTCGTGCTCGGGCAGATTCCCTCAAACAGCAGATGCGGGCACTCGGAAATGTCAATGTCAATGCAATTGAGGCGTACAGGGAAATCTCGGAGCGCTATCTGTTTATGAAGGGACAGCACGAGGATCTTGTGCAGGCGGAGGAAGCGCTTGTAAAGATCATTGAGGAGCTTGATCTCGGAATGCGCCGTCAGTTTGAGGAAAAATTTAAGGAGATTCGGCAGGAGTTTGACCGGGTGTTCCAGGAACTCTTCGGAGGAGGTCACGGAACGCTGAACCTTCAGGATGATGAGGATATCCTTGAGGCGGGCATCCAGATTATTGCACAGCCACCGGGCAAGAAACTCCAGAATATGATGCAGTTGTCCGGAGGAGAGAAGGCACTGACCGCAATCTCTCTGCTGTTTGCGATCCAGAATCTCAAGCCGTCACCGTTCTGCCTGCTCGATGAGATTGAGGCGGCACTCGATGACTCGAATGTCGACCGTTTTGCAGGGTATCTCGGCAAGTTGACGAAGAACACGCAGTTTATCGTCATCACACATCGAAGAGGTACGATGATGGCATCCGACCGTCTCTACGGAATCACGATGCAGGAGAAGGGTGTCTCCACACTTGTGTCGGTAAATCTGATTGAAGACCAGTTGGATGAATAGAAGAAGTTGGACGAATAGAAGAAATTAAGGAAATAACGAACGAATTCATGTTTGAAAAGAAAAACATGGATTTCTGTGACAGAATGTATTAAAATCGACTTATGGAGGTGGACGAGTGGAAGAGAAGAAGAAAAAGGGATTTTTCAGCCGTCTCGTGGAGGGGCTGAACAAGACGAGAGAGAATATTGTGAGCGGAATGGACTCGATCTTCAGCGGATTTTCCTCGATTGATGAGGATTTCTATGAGGAGCTTGAGGAGACTCTGATCATGGGCGATCTTGGAATCAAGACCACGACGACGATCATGGAGGATCTTCGTGCAAAGGTCAAGGCTCAGCATATCAAAGAGCCGTCTGAGTGTCGTCAGCTTCTGATCGATTCGATCCGCGAGCAGATGAACCTCGGAGAGAATGCTTACGAGTTTGAGAATCGCAAATCCGTTGTCCTTGTCATCGGTGTCAATGGAGTGGGAAAGACGACTTCGGTCGGCAAACTTGCGGGTCAGCTCAAGGATGAGGGCAAGAAAGTCATCCTGGCAGCGGCAGATACCTTCCGTGCGGCAGCGATTGAGCAGTTGACGGAGTGGGCGAATCGTGCCGGAGTCGAGATCATCGCCCAGCAGGAGGGATCGGACCCGGCGGCTGTCATCTATGATGCAGTTGCAGCGGCGAAATCCCGCCATGCGGATGTTCTGATCTGCGATACCGCAGGTCGTCTTCACAATAAGAAGAACCTGATGGAGGAGCTTCGCAAGATCAACCGGATCATTGACAAGGAGTATCCGGATGCTTACCGCGAGACGCTTGTGGTTCTCGACGGAACGACCGGACAGAATGCGATGGCACAGGCAAAGCAGTTTATGGAGGTGGCGGACATCACCGGCATCATCCTGACAAAGTTGGACGGAACCGCAAAGGGCGGAATTGCCGTGGCAATTCAGTCAGAACTGGGAATTCCGGTGAAATATGTGGGAGTTGGAGAGAAGATTGAAGATCTTCAGAAATTTGATTCCGAGGACTTTGTAAAGGCACTTTTCGAGACCTCAAAGACAGAATAGAAAAAAATATTACCGTACACAGGTAGGAATTTTAGACAGACAGAATGAAGAACAGCTGTCAGACGTCAGGGATCTGTTTTTTGATCGGATCGGGCGGATGATGGCGGGAAAAGAGGGAAAAGACATGGATCAGGAAAAGAACGAGAAGAGCATCGTAGAAGAGAACAACGAGCAGGAGCTGACACTGGAAAAATTTGAGGAGGCTTCCGAGATCGTCAAGGAGGTAACTTCCGAGACGAAGCTGATTTACAGTGAGTATTTTTCTTCCATTACCGGAAACAAGGTATACTTAAAGCCGGAGAACATGCAGTACACCGGTGCTTACAAGGTGCGCGGTGCTTACTACAAGATCAGCACCCTCTCAGAGGATGAGAAGAAGAAGGGACTGATCACCGCTTCCGCAGGAAACCATGCGCAGGGCGTTGCCTATGCAGCAAAGCTCGCAGGAATCCCGGCAACGATCGTAATGCCGACGACGACCCCTCTGATGAAGGTTAACCGCACGAGAAGCTACGGTGCAGAGGTTGTGCTCTACGGAGATGTGTTTGATGAGGCGTGCGAGTATGCATACAAGCTGGCAGATGAGCACGGCTACACCTTTGTTCATCCGTTTAATGACCTTGATGTGGCAACCGGTCAGGGTTCGATCGCAATGGAAATCATCAAGGAACTGCCGACGGTTGATTACATCCTGGTTCCGATTGGTGGAGGCGGTCTGTGCACCGGCGTTTCCACTCTGGCAAAACTGCTCAATCCGAACATCAAGGTAATCGGTGTTGAGCCGGCTGGCGCAAACTGCATGCAGGCATCCTTAAAAGCAGGTCATGTGCTGACTCTGCCGACGGTCAACACGATCGCAGATGGTACCGCAGTAAAGCGCCCGGGCGAGAAGCTCTTCCCGTACATCCAGAAGTATGTGGATGACATCATCACCGTTGAGGACTCCGAGCTGATCGTAGCCTTCCTCGACATTGTAGAGAATCACAAGATGGTTGTTGAGAACTCCGGTCTTCTGACTGTCGCAGCACTCAAACATCTGAATGTGAAGAAGAAAAAGATCGTTTCCATCCTCAGCGGAGGAAACATGGACGTCATCACGATGTCTTCCGTTGTACAGCATGGTCTGATCCAGAGAGACAGAATCTTCACCGTTTCTGTTCTGCTTCCGGATAAGCCGGGTGAGCTTGCAAAGGTTGCAACTCTTCTTGCGAGTGAGCGCGGAAATGTCATCAAGCTCGAGCACAACCAGTTTGTCAGCATCAACCGAAACGCAGCTGTGGAGCTTCGCATCACGCTTGAGGCGGAGGGTACCGAGCACAAGAACAAGATTGTTCAGGCACTCAGCGATGCAGGATATCGTCCGAAACTCGTAAAGTCCAAGGGAAGTTGCTACAACGAGTAATGAGTAAGAAGAAGTCATACGCTTCACACATTACATTTTGCAGGCGCTGACTTGAAACTTGAATATCGTCAATGCAGTTAAGGAAAATGTAGTTAAGGAAAAAGAAACATGACAGCCGGGTGTCTCAGTGGGATATGGGATATCCGGCTGTTTGTTGAGAGGGACAAAGAGGGGAAAACGGGAAAGATGGAAGAATACAAGGAGAAAACCCCGCTCGGGGAAAATATTCATTATTTTATTAAATGGACACTGATCTCGGTGGTGACGGGATGCATTGTTGGTCTGGTGGGAACTGCATTTGGAAAGGGCGTCGCGTTTGCAACAACGTTCTGGCAGAGTCATCACTGGAGTCTGTTTCTGATGCCGGTAGTCGGACTTTTCATTGTCTGGCTCTACCGCGTTACAAAGGAGGAGAAGAACCGAGGAACGAACATGGTGATCTCCTCGATCTCCTCAAATGAGAAGATTACGCTGGCGACAGCGCCGTTGATTTTCTGTTCGACGATCTTGAGCCACTGTGTCAGTGCATCCGTCGGAAGAGAGGGGGCTGCCTTACAGCTTGGAGGTGCGCTCGGCGATCTGTTTGGAAGTGTGCTTCGTCTTGATGAGAAGGACAAGAAGATTGCGGTTATGTGTGGAATGAGCGCCTGCTTTGCGGCCGTGTTTGGGACACCGCTTGCAGCGGGAGTCTTTGCGATGGAGGTTGTGAGCATCGGTGTCATGTATTATTCGGCTCTTGTGCCGTGCTTGTTTGCCTCATTTATCGGAGCCGGGATTGCGGGAAAACTTGGACTTGCACCGGAATCATTTCCGGTCAGCGAGATTCCGGCGATGAGCATTTCCGGAGCAGTCTTTGCGGTGATTCTTGCGATGGTCTGCGCGTGCGCGGGAATTCTTCTGTGTGTTTCCTTGCATAACAGTGGAAAGCTCGCTCAGAAACTTGTGCCGAATCCTTATCTTCGCGTTCTTGCGGGAAGTGCGATTTTTATTGTGCTGACGCTGATTTTTAAGGAGCGTTATTACAATGGCGGAGGCATGCAGTTGATTGAGCGCTGTTTTGAGGGCGAGAGCGTTCCGGTCTATGCGTTTCTGATGAAGATTGTGTTTACCTCGATTGCACTCAGCGCTGGATTCAAGGGCGGTGAGATTGTGCCGACGCTGACGGTTGGAGCGAGTGTCGGCTACCTGTTGACAGGTGTGCTTCCGCTCCCGTCTTCACTTGGAACTGCAATGGGAATGGCTTGTTTGTTCGTGAGCGTGACGAACTGTCCGGTCTCGACGATTCTGATGGCATTTGAGCTGTTTGGATTTGAGGCAATGCCGTATTTTGCGATTGCGGTTGCAGTCAGCTTCACACTCTCGGGATATTATGGTCTGTACAGCAGTCAGAAGTTTATTTATTCCAAGATTCGCAATGAGTATATCAATCGGAAGTCTCATTAAAATCTTATTAACTAAGACTTCCCATACCTAAAATGGGATTCGCACCTTGAAAATTCAATATTT
>OGIE01001400.1_pt1 | contig 33766 bp, 29 predicted proteins | sample 1571581 | NCBI WGS metagenome assembly OGIE01 (sample SAMEA2582021, study PRJEB24529) | metagenome | biome: Human gut stool | place: China | collected 2011 | reverse complement strand
CATGTGTTAAGCACGCCGCCAGCGTTCATCCTGAGCCAGGATCAAACTCTCAAATAAAAAGTTTGTTTCCCGGTTCAAAAATCGCTACTAGCTAATTTTAAACCGTTCTACTGTTGTTTGGTTTGTTTTTGTTCTGAATTTTCTCATTCAAAGATGTCCAACCAGGACTCTTTTTTATTAGAATTTTCAGGGTTTTAAACACTGTTCAATCTTTCATTTTCAAGGTTCATGTTGTTGCTGTTCTCAGCGGCAACGTTTAATATCTTATCACATTGTTTTCGCTTTGTCAACAACTTTTTTGATTTCTTTTTGGAAATCTTTTTGATTTCCTGCCCCGTTCTCACGGGGCGAGGATTATAATATCAAATGTCACCGCAAAAGTCAACAGTATTTTTCAACTTTTTTCATTTTTTTATTTTTCACAGAAAACAGCTGCAATTCAACGAAACTATCGCGCCTGCTCTGCTGCAATAAATGGAGCCGCGATTTCTTTTACTCCCTGTGGATTTCTGGCATTCCACTCCGCAAAGCTTACACCTGCTGCAGCCACAGCTTTACCAAGAGAAAGCAGGAAGTCCGGAATCTGACTTTCCAGAATGGTTCCCAGTTCTTCCCCCATTTTTTCTTTTCCCTGTATGTCGCATCCATTTAAGAACAGAAGGAACGCAGACTCTTCCTTTCCATTTACTTTCTTGGCTGCTCCGCGAAATCCCATAACACCGGTCTGATGGGTACCACAGGAGGAAGGACATCCGGAAATATGGATTTTAGGCAGCGCATCAGCCGGAAGTCCAGCCTCCTGCACCGCCTCCACACAGGCCCGGAGGAGTGACTGGGAATCCCGCACGCCAACCTGACATACTGCTGCTCCAATGCAGCTGACTGATGCCTCAAATTCTGTTTTTGCCGTATTATGCTCCGTAATATCCAGAACACGCTCTGCCTCTGCTCCGGTCAGATTGATCACATACGCTGTTTCATCCGGTGCCAGGCGCAGTTCCACACCTTCCATGCTCTGAATCGCATCACTTAAAGCACACAGAACAGAAAGATCGGGCTGTCCGCCCACCGGATGCCAGGATACAGTATAAAGTCCCGGCTGCTTCTGTTCCAGAACACGCGGACCGGAAATATTCCTGCCATCCCCACGTTTTAAAACAGGCTGGGAAACCGGGCTGAGCTTCAAATCTTCGCCGGAAGCATATACCTCTTCCAGTTTCTCCAGAAATGCTTTCTTATAATTTTCAGCACCACCAAGACTTTCCTGCATGTAGCGGCTGCGAGCCTTGCCGCGGTTCTCATAGTTTCCATACGCACGGAAGGTCAGCCACATAGCCTTGATATAATAACAGATATCCTCCGGTTTTACCGCTTCCGCGATCAGAACACCAAAACGAGGATTGCTGCCCAGACCGCCTGCACTGTATACATCAAAGCAGCCATCCGGACGCGCCGCGAATCCGAGATCACGATAAGTGGCATGGGACAGGTTGCTCGGAGAGCTGGAAAATGCCACCTTTAGCTTACGCGGCATCTTCTCTGCACGGATAAACCCCATCAGATACTCACCTGCTGCCTTTGTCCATGGGAGCACGTTAAAGTATTCGTCCTTCTCCACGCCGGAAAGTGGGCTGCAGGTGACATTGCGCGGGAAATCTCCGCCTCCGCCCATAGTGATGATCCCCACATCCATAGCCTGCTCCATAATATCCGCCACAATGCTGCCGTCCAGATCATGAAGCTGGATTGTCTGGCAGGTGGTAAAATGAGCTTTTTTCAGATTATATGTTCGAATGGTATCTGCAATAAATTTCAGTTTTTCCTTTGTCACACAGCCGCCTGTCATGCGCAGACGCAGCATGCTTGCCTTTCCGCCCTTCTGCGCGTAGCTTCCGTACAGTCCGGAAAAGCCCTTGTAGGCATCTTTACTGAGTTCTCCTGCATAAAAGGCTGCCGTTTTTTCCCTGAAAGCAGGAATATCCTCTTTCCAGTTGTGGTCATTTCTGATTTTCATATATCTCCTCCTGATGTAAACAGCGCGTTTCTCTGGGGAGCATTTTTCGTTTCACAGGAGGTAATTTTCCTGAAAAACATAAAGACACCCAGCTGCGCCAGATGTCTCTTATTGTATCATAATTCTGTTTTCAATGGAACAAATGCATGGACATTTTCTATGATCTGCCGGATCTTAACCGGATTTTTCCAGCCATCCGTCTCTCTGTAAGTGCACGATTTGTTTTTATCTCCGCTTCAACGGTTTCAAGCAATGTTTTATTGAATTTTTTTATTTTACTTCCACATCGGGATATTGTCAATTATTTTTTTCGTTTAATTTTCTTTCGTTCTTCGCATCCGATTGCAAACTTCTGTATTCTGACAACGGTTGTTTTTTTTCGTCAGCTGTTCTCTTCCCGCTATTCTTCCTCTTCCGGTTTCTCCGGTGCCAGAGCCAGGGTAAACCAGAACTCCACGCCATCCTCGTGATTCGCCACGCCATACTGCTGGTGATGTGCTTCCATGATGGCTTTGACAATAGAAAGTCCGATGCCGCTGCCGCCGTAAGCACGGGTGCGGGCCTTGTCTACCTTGTAGAACTTCGTCCAAAGATTCGGCAGGTCTTCCTCCGGGATTGGAGTTCCGTTATTATATACATGAATCTTTGCCACCCCATCCAGTGTTTCACTCCAGATACGGATGTTATGATCGCCGCCAAGATGATTCATGGCGTTGGTCAGATAATTGGTCACAACTTCCTCGATCTTGAATTCATCCCCCATAACCACCAGGGTTTCCGGCATATCGACGCTCACCTTTGCCGCATTCTGCTGAATGAGGATGCCGGAGGAATTGATCAGGTCATGCACCAGCTCCGTGACATCAAAGGCTGCAATGCTCGGCGTGTCGTTTCCAAATTCCAGGGCCGTCAGGGTCAGAAGCTGGCGTACCATCTTGTTCATCTTGTTGGCCTCATCCATGATGACCTCACAGTAATAACTGCGGCTTTCTTCATCCTCGCACATGCCGTCGCATAACCCCTCCGCATAGCCCTGGATCAGGGCAATCGGAGTTTTCAGTTCATGGGAGACATTGGCAATGAACTCTTTTCGCATCTCATCGATCTGGATCTTCTCGTCAATGTCGTGCTGCAGCTGTTTGTTGGCATCCTGCAAGGCACCAATGGCATCCTTTAAGCTGTGGGAAAGAGAATTCATGCTCCGACCCAGAACACCCACCTCATCCTCCGCATCATCCTCGTAAGCAACATCAAAATTCAGTTTTGACATTTCTTCGGAAAGGGCCGACAGTTTCATGATCGGTTTGGTGATGCGGTTCGTGACAAAGCACATCATAATGCTTCCGAACACCAGCACGCTCAAGCCGACCCAGGTGGTAAACCGGTTGGAAAGCGCGACGCTCTCCCGAATGCTGGCAAGAGGCATGGACATGATGAACATGGTCCGGTTATCCGAAAAATACCCCCAGCTCTCCATATAGATGCTGCTGGAACGGAAGTCCCGGTTCTTCTCCACCACATAATTATCATGCTGCTTTAATATCTCCATGTGCTTGTGTCCCATGCCCAGCACATATCGCTGCAGCTTCTGAGTCAGAAAGTCGCTGTCACGGCCGGAGCTGACCAGCGCCTTTCCAGTGTCACTGTCAATGAGGGTAATCGCAATGTTGTTCTGCTCGCTGTAGGTGCGGATCGTTCCAAGCAGGGTTCCCTGCTCTTGCGGAATGTCTTCCGGAAGAGCTACCGGGATGTCCTCATCCGTCTGATCGGACGGTTCTGCCTCATCGGCCCCGGACGGTTCTTCCTCACTGTCAGAACCGGTATCTCCCTTTGCCGTCTGTTTCCAGATATCCCACTCCTGCTCCAGCTCCTCCCGCAGCACATCACCGATGTTCTCATTCTCGCCAACCTTTTCCTGGATGGCATTGTCAATATCCGTGTAGGCCTGCTCCATCACCTTCAGCTTCTGGTCCACATAGTAGCCCTCCAGCCACCAGGTATTCACACCCCAGATGGCCAGAAGCATGGCCGCCATAAGACCCACGAAGATCAGCATGATGCGATGACGGATAGAATGAAACCGAAAAATCTTTTTGTGCTTCATCAGTCTACCTCGAACTTATAGCCCATGCCCCAGATGGTCTTGATATAATTGCCCTTCTCGCCCATCTTGCTGCGCAGCTTTTTGACATGGGTATCAATGGTGCGGGCATCACCAAAGTAATCATAATTCCAGACATTGTTGAGGATCTTCTCTCTGGAAAGAGCGATGCCCTGGTTTTCTACAAAATAGGTCAGCAGTTCAAATTCCTTGTAGCTTAAATCAATTGGTTTTCCGTCAATCTCGACCTGGTGTGCTGCCTTGTCGATTCGGATACCGCCTACCTCCGTGGTCTCACTGACCGCTACGTTGGAACGGCGCAGAATGGCCTCGACCCGGGCCACCAGAATCTTCGGGCTAAAGGGCTTGGAAATGTATTCGTCCACACCAAGCTTAAAGCCCTGAAGCTCGTCCCGCTCCTCGCCGCGGGCTGTCAGCATGATGACCGGCACCTGGGAATACTGGCGCACGGTCTTTAAAACCTCCCAGCCATCCATTTTCGGCATCATTACATCGAGGATGATAAGGGAAATGTCTTTCTGCTTAAAGAAAATATCTACAGCCTGTTCGCCATCTTCCGCCTCGATCACGGTAAAGCCCTTGATGGTCAGGAAATCCTTCACCAGCTTGCGCATTCTGGCTTCATCATCCACTACTAATATCTTCAACGATTCCATATGTATCGTCTCCTCTCTGTTTTTGAGTTTCTTTCATCTTTTCCCCATTTTAGCAGAGTTTTTTTTGCTTTTCCACATTTTCACAGAGATTTCACACATACAGAAAACAGGGACAGAATCTCTGTTTTCGCAGATCTCTGTCCCTGACATATCATGACTTATTCTTCGGTTGTCTCAGTCTCTTCGCATACCTCAATGCCAAGCTCTTCTAACTGCTTCGGATCTACCGGGGTCGGTGCCTCGGTCATCAGGCAGGATGCGTCTTTTACCTTCGGGAATGCGATGACTTCACGGATGCTGTCGCAGCCGCCCATCAGCATTACCACACGGTCAAGGCCGTATGCCAGGCCAGCGTGCGGCGGAACTCCGTACTTGAATGCTTCAAGCAGGAAGCCAAACTGCTCCTGTGCCTTCTCCGGAGTGAAGCCCAGTACCTCGAACATCTTGGACTGGATGTCGCTCTGATGGATACGGACAGAACCACCACCGATCTCGGTACCGTTTAATACGATATCGTATGCCTTCGCGCGTACTGCGCCCGGATTGGAATCGATTAAATGCCAGTCTTCGTCCATCGGCATGGTGAATGGGTGATGCATGGCTACAAAGCGTCCCTGCTCCTCGGAGTACTCGAGTAACGGGAACTCGGTTACCCACAGGAACTTGTAATCATCCTTCTTTAAGAGGTCAAGCTGACGCGCGATCTCCAGACGCAGATTGCCAAGAACATCCCATACAACTTTGTTCTTATCCGCTGCAAATAACAGCAGATCTCCCGGCTTGCCATCCATAGCAGAGATCAGGGCTGCCATCTGCTCCTCGGTCATGAATTTCGCGAAGGAAGACTTGTAGCTGCCATCCTCCTGGATTGCAACGTAGGCAAGACCCTTTGCGCCGTAGCCCTTTGCAAACTCAACCAGCGCGTCGATCTTCTTACGCGGCATATGGCCCTGTCCCTCAGCGTTGATACCGCGAACGGTGCCGCCGTTTTCCAGAGCGCCCTTGAATACAACGAACTCACAGTCTTTGACAACATCAGATACATTCTTTAACTCCATGCCGAAACGAAGATCCGGCTTATCGGAACCAAAGCGATCCATAGCCTCCTGCCAGGTCATACGCTGAATCGGAAGCGGAATCTCTACGTTTAACAGCTCCTTGAACAGCTTGTGAAGCAGGCGCTCATTGACATCGAGAACATCCTCAACATCGACGAAGGAAAGCTCCATATCGATCTGGGTGAACTCCGGCTGACGGTCTGCACGAAGATCCTCATCACGATAGCAACGTGCTAACTGGAAATAACGGTCATATCCGGAGCACATCAGCAACTGCTTGAACAGCTGTGGGGACTGCGGAAGTGCGTAGAAGGAACCCGGATGAACACGGCTCGGTACAAGGTAATCTCTTGCGCCCTCCGGAGTGCTCTTGATCAGGGTCGGGGTCTCGATCTCAAGAAATCCCTCTTCTGCAAGGAACTGTCTCGTCAGGATTGCGATCTTGCTGCGCAGGATCAGATTTCTCTGGATATCCGGGCGACGCAGGTCCAGATAACGATATTTCAGACGAAGCTCCTCTTTCGTCTTGGAGTTCTCCTCAATCGGGAAAGGCGGAGTCTCAGACTCAGAGAGAATTCTCAAGCTCTCTGCGCGAACCTCGATTGCACCGGTTGCCAGATTCTCATTCACACCGCCGGAACGAGCCTCAACACGTCCGGTTACTGCAATTACGAACTCACTTCTGAGCTTCTCTGCCTTTGCAAAGCTCTCTGCTCCGCAGTCGCTCTCCTCAAAAATAATCTGCAAAATACCAGAACGGTCACGTAAATCTACGAAAATGATACCGCCCTTGTTTCTGCTCTTCTGTACCCAACCCATGACAGTCACATTCTGACCGACATTGGCAAGGCTAAGCTCTCCGCATCGATGGGATCTTTTCAGTCCCTGCATTGACTCTGCCATCTCAAAATCTCCTTTTATCTTCAGGCGAAATTGCTTTTGCCTGTTAATCACTTTTTCTTTCGACTATGTCTTACCCCTGTTACGGGTAAAATTTTTATTTCATTTTCATAGTCTATTGGTGCTGACAAACGAAATCCTACAATCCTACTTCAGTGCCTCGCGGTAAAACTCAACGAACTCGGTGTAGCCTTCCTTGTTCAGCTGTTCCTTCTGGAACTTCTTGTTCTTGTTCATCTGAGAAACAAGAACCTGAACACCGGCACTGCGCTCTTTCATAGCCTGCTTCATGATCTCGGAAAGACGCTTTGCATCCATTCCCTTCTCAATCAGATAAGCCTTGCGCTCTGCCTGATTCTCCACCTTACCGCCCTGATCCATCAGGATCGTAACGATTCTCTCAAAACCGATGGAAAATCCACATGCCGGGGTGTCCTGACCGGTGAACTTGCCGATCATTTTGTCGTAACGACCGCCACCTGCAACGGAACCGCCAAATCCCTCCATCGAAACCTCGAAGATCGTTCCGGTGTAGTAGGACATTCCACGCACGAGAGTCGGGTCAAATGCGAGCTTGAACTCGGTCTCTGCGACATCGGTAACGGTATCCATGATATTTGCAAGGTTCTCAGAAACGCTCTCCGGCATCACATCTGCGAGAATCTTTCCGAGGGCGCGCACACCCTCTGCATTGTCAGTCACCTGACCGAGCAGGTCTGCGTACTTCTCAACAGCATCCTGTGCATAGCCATTCTCAAGCAGTTCTGCCTTTACGCCGTCCATGCCGATCTTATCCATCTTATCAAGCGTGATGAAAACCTGATCGAGGCTGTCCTCTGCAAATCCGCAGTGGAGTGCCATTCCCTTTAAGATACCGCGGTCGTTGATACGAACCGTAAATGCGTTGTCCGGGCAGATTCTTCCGAGAGCTGTCGTCGTAGCCAGAATCAGCTCGATCTCTGCCATGCTCGACGGGTCGCCGAGAATGTCGATGTCACACTGGGTAAACTGACGGAAACGTCCCTTCTGCGGGCGGTCAGCTCTCCAAACACTTCCCATCTGAAGCGCCTTGAACGGTGCCGGGAGCTGGGATGCGTTGTTGGAATAATAGCGGGAAAGCGGAAGTGTCAGATCGTAACGCAGACCGCTGTCGGTCAGATCGTTCTCGGTCTCTGCGGTCTCAAGATTCAGCTTCTCACCGCGCTTTAAAATCTTGAAGATCAGCTTCTCATTGTCTCCGCCCTGCTTGCTCGTCAGGTTCTCGATATGCTCCACGCACGGAGTCTCAATCTGCGTAAATCCAAATCCCTGGTAGGTCTGACGGATCTGCTCCATCACAAAATTTCTGACCTGCATCTCCGCAGGCAGAATATCTCTCATGCCGGTAACCGGCTTCTTTTTCAGTGCCATGCTTCTTCTCCATCTTCTTATCGCCGAAATATCCATCTCCATCAGGATTCACATTTTTGTTTTTCCCTTTCATCGGAGGACTTGATCTGCCCGTGAATCCTAATATTTTCATGTACATCCTGGCGGTTGTCAATTACACATTCGCCTTACGATTATACTATTCCCTCCCACAAAATGCAATCCTGACCTTGCGTTTCGTCTCCATTTTTTCCAAAAAATCCTGTTTTCTTGAATACATTTATTGTATCTACTTCAGAATTTATTCCCAAATATTAATCCCAAATATCCTAGTATTATTGCTTTAATATTTATATTCTTCTGCTCCCCATCTACCCAAAAATCTCCCGAAGACCGGCGAGCACACCCTCCTCATCATTTTTGCTGGTCACAAACTTTGCGGATTTTCTGACCTCCTCCGGGGCATTTCCCATCGCATAGCCAAATTTTGCAGTCGCGATCATTCCCATATCGCTCTCTCCGTCGCCGAATGCACCTGCCTGCTCTGCGGTCAGCCCCAGCTTCTCACACAGCGCCTCAAGTGCAACAGACTTCTTCACTCCGTTCTCGGTGACCTCAAGATACTCCGCATTCGACGCTGCCACCTGAAGATTCGGAAATGCTTCGCGCAGGCGAACAGCAAGACGCTTCATCTGCTCCGGCTCTCCCATCAGCAAAAACTTGTGTATTCCGCCGTCCTCTGCAAAAACTTTCTCGATCGAACCGATCTCCGCCGAAAATCCCACGATTGCTTCCTCTCTCTGCTCTCTCGCATCCTCCCGATTATCCACAATCCACTTTTCAAATCCGAATGTATTACAGCAAACCTCCGGGAATTCTTTTTCTAAGAGATGTTTGAGTTCCACTGCGGTATCTAACGGGATCTGACAGCTGTAAAGAGGCCTCTCATCCTGATCCAGAATCAATGCCCCGCAAAAGCAGATCATCGGCGCATGATTTCCGATTTTTCTCTTAATCACACGAACACCTTCCGGGGAGCGCGCCGAAGTCAGAACAAACGGAATTCCGTCCTTTTCCATCTCAAGAATCATCTCCTTCGTTCCCGGAGTCACAACCCCATCCGAGGTGAGGATCGTTCCATCAATGTCACTGAATACAATTTTGCAATAGTTCTTTTTCATAATTCCCTCGTCTCCTTTATCTTTTTATTTCATTTTTATCTCATTTTATCTTATCGATCACTTAATGACCGTTGCCCTTAATTAGATAAATGAATTTCCGTTGTGATCTACCTCGTCTCATTTTTGAGCAGGTTATTGATCTCTCTCTGCAATTTCAGAAGTTTTGTATCTAAAGCCACTCCATCATCGACCATCTCCTGAATCCTCTGGTCTGCGATCTCCATTGCATCCTGATACCCGACAAAATGTGGCATCGTCTGCGCACACTCCATTGCGTCACGCACCACTTCCATGTTGATATCTTCCGCCTGAATCTGCTCCACCGCCTCCCGAATTACCGGAAGACCTGAATCTGACTCCGGAATCTGGCTCTGCGTCTCGAGATCATAGCAGAGTTCCTTTAAAAATTCCCATGCAAGACGCTCATGCTTTGTCCGACTGCTGATTCCCATCAAAAGTGTATACAATGCCGTTTTTCCCGAACCACTCGTCTTCTGAGGCATGGAAACACAGTCCCATTCAAATTCTGAATATTTTTTAATTCTCCACGGATAGGGCTTGTACGTCTTGTACTCCGCATACGTCATCGGCTGAAACGCAACATTTCCCTGATCAAAGTCCTTTGATGTTACGATATGCCCCTGATCAAGAGCCCGAAGCGAAATCAGAAAACGCACTGCCTCCTCCACTTTCTGATCTCCGAAAAAAGAAGTCTTTCCGTTTTCGTCAAACAACTCGACTCCCGAGGCGCGCATCGCATACTGCCAGTCGTAACCAAGAACTCCGTACTGATCGAATTTTCCATCTCCATTTAAATCCTGAGTAACCTGCTGACAAATATCAAAAAATGTTTCCCAGGTCCAGTTTCTCCTTGGCATCATAATCTCCGCCCGATCGAGAAGCGTTCGGTTGACAAACATCAGCGTCGGGACACACTCATAGGGCAGGGCATACTGCCCATTTCTCGCTGTTCCGCCCGCGAAAGCAGCCGAATAATAATCCTCTTTTGCAAAATTCAGATCCTCGCGAATCTGTCTGTCGAGATTCTTTAAAATATTCAGAGAGATCAGATTCTCCATCTCCCCGTCCGGAATCATGAAGACATCCGGCTCTTCCCCGAGAAGCACCTGCTCAGACAGCCACTCAATATAGTCCTCCTTGAGCACACCGCTTGTATACTCCACCTTCACTCCCGGATATTTCTTCTCAAACCGCTCAATCGCATCATCGATAATCTGATAGCAGTCACCATTCGGCACATCCCAATAGCTTCCAGCAAACATTCCGAACTTTAGCGTGACAGTCTGATTCCGCTTTCTCTGAAGCGCCCAGACTCCAGCAAACAAGATCACCACTGCCAGAATTCCTATGATTACGGTATAAATCCCGACTTTCTTTTTCTCTTCCCCTGCTGTCTCTCCCATCGCTTTCTCTCCCGGTTTCCTGTTTCCTGTCTGTTTCAATCTATTTCTGTCTGTTCCTGTCGTCCCAAATTATCGCTCTTATCTCTGTTATTTCTCTTCCTGCTATTTGCTTTATTATCGATGTTATGTTGTGTTGTTGTCTACCTATCGTTTTTATCTTATTTATGAGGAATCCTAACTGTTCAGTAGGTCTGCGCACTTGTTGTGCTGACCGTAAAAAAACATAGGCTAGAAGGCAAAAATCCCATCGGCGCAGCCGATCTGGAATGGATTTTTGCTCATAACTATGAAGGTACTGAATAGTTATGAGAAATCCTTCTTTGTCACGCCGGTCTGCACTGCCCAGATCGCAAGCTGAGTCCGGTCTCTGAGATCGAGTTTACTCAAAATCGAGCTCAAATTGTTTCGGATCGTGCCCTCAGAGAGATTGAGTGCGACCGCAATCTCTTTGTTCGATCTGCCGTATCCTACCTGCTGAATCACTCGCCACTCCGTCTTGGAAATATCCTCGACAAAACGGCTGTCGACATGGATTCCGTAATCGCCCTGTGCCATCTGAGAAAATAGGCGCACAACCTTGACCGCAATATCCGGATTGATCATCGCCTTTCCGCTGTAAACTGTGCGGATCGCATTTGTGAGTTCCGCCATTGAGACACCTTTAAGTAAATATCCGCTCGCTCCATATTTCAACGCATTGTATACATACTCGTCATCATCAAAGGTAGTCAGAATAATAATCTTGATGCTCGGATAATTCTCCTTGATGATCTGTGTACAGGAAACCCCGTCCATCTCTGGCATTCGCACATCCATCAGAATCACATCGGGCTTTTCCCCGCGCACCGCACGGATAACCTCACGCCCATCTGCCACAGGTGTCATCACTTCCATATCTTCATTTGCGGACAAAATAATCTGAAGGCTGTCCCGAAGCAGGGCCTGATCGTCCGCAATCAAAATCTTGATTTTTTCTTTTCCACTGATTCCCTTTTCATTGATTCTTCTTTCATTGATCTCTTTTTCACTCATCTCAGTTTCGTTCTCCCCATCTGATCGGAATATTTGCCGCAACCAAAAATCCACTCTCACTGCTACACTCAAGTGTTCCATTGAGCATTGCAAGGCGTTCTCTCATGTGTTTTAAACCAAATCCCGGTTTTACTTCCGAGCATCCACAGCCATTGTCCTTCACGGCAATCGTGAGCCACTGATCGACCTTGCTGATTCCGATCTTTATGTAGCTCGCCTTTCCGTGACGGATCGCATTTGTTGTGGCTTCCTGAATCACCCGGTAAATCACTTCCTCCTCATCTTCGTGAAAATTCAGCGGATGCACCTGATTGTCAAAAACAATCTCGACCTTCGCCGTCTCCCCCATATCTTTGAGCATTTTTCGAATTGCATCTTCAAGTTCCAGTTTTTCCAGTGCATCCGGGCGCAGACTGTTCATCGATCTTCTGACATCCGTCATTCCCTCACGCGCGACCTCAGACACTTTCTCAAGCTGTTTTTTTGCGGAATCGGGAGCAATATCCATCATCATCACCGCGGCATCCAATCCGGCAATGATTCCGGTGAGCGCATGACCAAGTGTATCGTGAATTTCTCTCGCAAGACGGTTTCTCTCTCGAACTTCTGCATTCTTCTCCGCCTCAATCGCATAACTTTTGAGCTTTCGGTTTGCCAGCTCGAGCTGACCATTCAGAGACTGAATTCGCTCCCTCTCCCGGTATTCCTCCTGAATCAAAAGTGCCGTGTACCAGATAAACAGCACAAGGTTTGTGGAAACCAGTATACTTCGGATACTCTTCAAAACTGCCTGCATATCTGTCTCAAAAACAGCCAGAAACATATCCCAGGAGATCATGAAAAATCGCTCTCCGACAAGATCAAAATCAAGCACCGTGGACAGAATAACAACCGAGAGTCCAAACATCAATTTCTGGTTTCCTCCGCGCTCTCCGCGCATCATATCCGCTGCCATCACAAGAACAAGTCCATTGTATGCCAGATTCATTCCCGCTCCCGCGACAATACAGGCGACAATCTCAATCTCAAGAAAAAGCGGTCGAAGTTCCTCCCACTCTCCTTCGCACTTCCGGCTCAGACTTCCAAACATGACAAAAGCAAGATAGCCCAAAATTGAATAACTGATCATCTGATCCGGTTTCCACGGTCTGATCTTCACATTCCTGAGAAATTCCGCGGCTTCCATCCGTCCAACGACACTCCACAGCGAATATGCCATCACACTGCTGACAAAACACACCGCAATAAAATTGACTACATAGATTGCAACCTGAAGTCGGGAAATCAGAGATTCTCGCTTTTCTCCCTGTGTCATCTCCCGCGCCTTCGCCGGTGTAGTTGCCTCTCTCATCTTGCTACTGCCATCCATCCGTCCCATATTCCTCCAGATTCTCTATCGTCACAAGCTCTGTCTGTACAAGAACACGTTTTGGAATCTCTTCCCCATCAAAAAATCGATAAATCACGTCCGCAGCCATTCTTCCAATTTTTCTCGGAAACTGCGCCGATGTCGCCGTCATGATCCCTTCCGCAATCATTCCTTTTCCATCCGGAGAACCATCGACCCCATAGACGAGAATCTTTCCGTCCTTTCCCTGCTCTTTCAGCGCTGCCATGCTTCCCATCGCTGCTAAATCATTCAGACACATGATCACATCTGCATCCGGATGTTCCTCCAACAGTTTCTCGGTCGCCGGCATTGCAAGCTCCAGCTGACCAAGGCAATCCGCCTCATCAAGAATCTGATACTGCGGATAATCCGCAAGCGCATCTTTAAACCCCTGAATGCGGTCGATTCCTGACTTTGCCACGCTGTGACTGAGCAAAAGAATCTTTGCACTCTCCCGTGTCTCCATCAAATGCTGTGCACAGAGCTGTCCCGCGCGATAATTGTCCGAGATCACCGTACAGCGCACAAGATCATCGTCATAGACATCACTGTCCACCACGATCACCGGAATCCCCGCCTTTTTTGCCTCCTCAAGCGCCGGTGTGATCTCCTTCCAGTCCACCGGATTGACAAAAATTCCAGAGACATTCAAATCCACAAATTCCCGGATCTGATTGATCTGCTTCTCAACATCAAGGGCAGGATCTCTGGTCAGCAACATATCGCCATTTGCCTCAAGGGCATTGCGGATCTCATCATCAATAATCTCATAGAATGGATTGTTCATCGTCATATAAGTAGCGCCGAACTTTCGTCCTGCCCAGTAAAATGCGATCATCTTTCCCGCACTCATGAAAAACCAGATTCCCACGATCAGCAAAATCACACCGACCATGCCCATGAGCACGCTCCTTCTGCACCCTTCCATCGTTCTCTCTTACCCCCTGTTTCTGATGAATCTGTGAGTATTTTATATGTCATTCATTTCTATCCACATTTTACCATGAGTTCCCGAATTCGGCAATTTTCTATTTTCATAAGTTACTATCTAAGTCTTTTATCATAACTCAGAGTGGATGCGCAGTGATTCTGATGAGAAGATGTCAGCAAAACTGACCAGAATCTCACGACGAGTCTCTGCGACGAAGACGGGAAAGTACATGCAAACCCGTTTTTAACGTCGGTGTTTTAACTGTATTTTTTACAATCCTATGCACCGCTACGTTAAAACTCGGAGCGCGAGCGTGTTTGCATGACTTTCCCCGTCGAAGGAGCTCGCCAATAACGCAATAACGCCTCCTTACCTGACCCCCTAAAAACCCGAAGCGTACCAGCACACTGCAATGTCAGAAAAGGCCAGCACACATTTCCATGTGCGCCAGCCTGGCTGCCCAGAGCACTTCTCAAACCATTTCGAGATGCCCCGATTCACAAATTCTAAAGATAAATCTAATCTTTACAAGTCTCCTGAAATCGGCTGATGAACAGCCTCCAGAATCCTTTTCACGTTCTCTTTTCCATTTTTTCTTCCAGTCCAGATCACAATCGCCATCGCGGAGAATAACACAGCCAATATGATTCCAAATACTCCCCTCAGAGTTCCGGCATTCATATAAAATCCGTTCACAGCCAGAATCACTCCAATCACCGCGATCGATAAACACCCTCTCTGCCAGTTTCCAAGACGTCTCAAGGCATCCATCTGCATCTGCGCTTCTTTGATCAGCATGTTCTGCTCCTGTATGGTCTGTGCGTCTCCACTCATTGCAATCCCTCCGCTTATTTATCTTTTACTTATCTTATTTCTTATCCTTTATCCTTCCGTTAATTTTAAATTTAAATTTTAATTTGTTTTATTCCCGCTCCACTCTCAAAAAATATGGGGAAGAAGAGCGAAGCGGGAACAAACCAAAAATGGGGAGGATGTTAGTAGGACAGACCCGGATCAAAGAATCCAAGAAGTACGCCGACAAATGCGATTATAACGAGAATCAGCATTACCATTGTCGGGGAAATCTTCTTCTTCGTCATCAGCCACCAGCAGAAGATAACGGTCACTGCGGATAAAAGTTTCGGATAAATCTGATCCAGAGTGCTCTGAAGGGTGATAATTCCCGGAATCTCAAAGGAAGTGGAGATGCTGATCCAGCTCGCTGCCACTGCACCGATTACCATTGTACCAACCATGATGATAGAATCACGAATTGCCTGAGCCTGCTCACCTACAAGCAGTTCCACGGCTTTTCCGCCCATCTCATAGCCCTTGGAGTAAGCGAACTTCATTCCAAAAAACATCAAAGCGTTCCATACAACAATATAGAAGATTGCGCCGAGCGGAGAACCACCGCCGGACAGTCCAAGTGCAATTCCTAAAAGGATCGGGATCAGGGTTCCTACGATCAGGGAATCACCGATACCAGCTAAAGGTCCCATCAGACCTGCACGGATACCGTTGATCGTCTCACCGTCGATGCCCTCACCGTTTGCCTTCGCTTCTTCCAGACCTGCTGTGATACCAACTACCAGAGTACCGATCTGAGGCTCTGTGTTGAAGAATGCGGAGTATGTCTTCAATGCTTCCTTCTGCTCTTCCTTCGTGTCATACAGTTCCTGCACAACCGGAAGCATCGCACACAGATAACCGAAGGTCTGCATGTGCTCCTGAGAGAAGCAGGTCAGATTACCGTAAAACCAAGATAAGAAAGATTTATTTAATGTTTTTTTGGAAAGTTTTTTCATTTATATATCCTCCTCATCATCGTCATAGCTTACTGCGCCAGCTACTGCCGGACGAACTTTCAGCATCTGGATCTTGTAGTTAATGACTGCAAAGAATCCACCGATCAGAGCTGCACCGATCAGGTTTACACCCATGCATGCAGCCAGTGTAAATCCAAAGAAGAAGGTCAGGAAATCGGTTGCCTTCGTGATAACCTGTTTCAGCAGGATTGCAACTCCAACTGCCGGAAGAAGGCTACCTACGGTAAACAGCGTCTTCATTGCGATACCATCCATCGGCAGGTAAACTTTCATCAGGTCTACCATGCTCGAACCAGCCATCGTGATGACTACGGTCGGAAGGAAGGAGCAAAGGAAGTGAGACAGCCACGGAAGACCCATATCTACGAGATAGAGTTTCTTGAAATCGCCATCCTCAAGTGCTTTCCAGCCCATGTGCTGCCAAACCAGGTTGACGGTTGCAGTTCCGTAAAAAAGAACGGTTCCGAGGGTTCCTACTGCTGCTCCGAGGGTTGCTGCCATATCTGTTGCCTGCTTGGAAGCCGGATCAATGCCCATTCCCTTGATTGCACAGATTGCAAGAGGAATACCTATGTAGCTGATCGCACGAACATCAGCAGAAACGGTTCCACCCGGAGTTACCAGTGCGATGTAGATAACCTGAATCGCTGCACCTACGATGATGCCTGTCTTCATGTCTCCGAGAACCAGACCTACAATAAGTCCTGCTACGAGCGGACGACCCAGTGTGTAGTTTCCGAATGTCGTGCCTCCAAGACCCGGCATACTGGAAAGACATGCACAGATACCAAGAATGATTGCCTGAATAAGATTAATTTGCATAAATCAATCCCTGCCTTTCAAAAGATTTTTTATTTCCTAAAATCCAGAACTTTAGAATCCAAACTGTCCACGAAACTTCGTCCAGTTTCCGATTGCTTCCTCTTTCAGCAGTGCAAATTCTACACTGTATCCCTTCTGCATGATTGCCTCGAGAGCCTCTGCCTCTTCCTGAGTGATTGACTGGTTATTTCCCAGCTTCGTTGCGCCCGGACGGTCGTTGCACGGTCCGATGATAACGGTCTTTACACCCGGATCAAAGCCCTGATCTACAAGGATCTTTTTCATATCTACCGGATTCTTCGTGATCAGGAAGTAACGATCCTTGCTGTCGAGCACCTTCTGGCATTTTGCCTTCCACTCATCCATTGTCCAAACAAAGGTCTTTTTTCCAGAAGCACTCTTGTACGCTGCCTTCAGAACCGGGTTGGATGCTGCGAGGTCATTGACTGCAACAAGTCCGTCACACGGATACTCCAGCGCCCATCTGGTACAGGTCTGTCCATGAATCATACGGTCATCTACTCTCACAAAAGATACTGACATGATTTTGTCCTCCTTATTTCGCTCAGATTTTATTTTTTATAAGCTCTGATCTTTTTTATAATTTTCTTTTTAATTCTTTTTATAATTTTCGTTTTAATTCTTTTTCTTTACGATCTTTCTTTATAAATTCGATAAGCTCGTTTTCATTTTTCTTGAATTCTCTCACGTTGTCTGTGCTTCACTTAAGCAATTAGATGTCGTCTTCCTCATCGTCGTCGAGCTTCAGCTCCATCTCCTTGATCGCGTCTCTCGACTCAGAAACCAGGTTTGCCTTGAGGCTCTCCGTATCAAGCGCATCCTTCATCAGAGTTGCCGTCAGTGCCATCGGTAAATTCATACCACCGAAAGCCGTTGTCTTTGCGAGCAGTCCCTTTTTCGTCAGCACATCGAGCGCTGTCGTCAGCGGAGAACCGCCGATGATATCTGCGAGCAGGATGATCTCGTCCTCCTCCTTGATCGGCTCAACCAGCTTTCCAAAGTTCTCTGCGAACTCATCTGCACCCATTCCGTCCTGAAGACTGGTGCTCAGGATATCCTCTCGACCGCCACCAGCCAACATGTTTAACACGCTGTGCAGACCCGGTGCAAACGTTCCGTGGCTGACAAGTACGACATATTTCATCTCGTTTTCCCCCTCTTTTTTGTTTTTCTATTTCTTGATTTGTTCTCATCTCTGTACTTTTATTCTACTGATTTTCCATTTTGAAATCATCTGCACTCTGTCACTTCTTTTTGGCACAAAAAAATGACATTTGTCATGTCACCGTGACAAATGTCATTCTCTTTTATATGATCTTTATCCGCTTTCGCGCAAGACAACTTATTCTTGATTTTTTTCTATCAAAAAGCATCCAAATGCAATACAAAATTACATCGAAAGCAGTTTGTCTTTTCGCGCAATCATCTCATCGATTCGCTCAATATACTGCTCGACATTCTTGACATTCTCCGCACGCTCAATCCGATTCTCCTCCGGGAAGAGGCGTTTCGTCGTCGTTCCCGCTCCACATGCGATGATCGTCTGCTTCTCCTCCATGATCAGGATGTTGTAGATGCAGGCTTTTCCCGGTGATGCATATCCGACATTCTCAAAGTTGCCTGCCATATTTTTCTGACGATACAGATAATACGGCTCAAGACCAAGCTCTCTCGCATACTTTGCCGTGAGATCAATCATCTCCTGCGTGTTCGTGATCTTTAAATCCTTGTAGACTTCCTTCATCGTGTTCAGTCGGGCTGCGCGCTTGATCGCAAGCGAGTGAACCGTAATACTGTCCGGTGCAAGCGCCTTGACTGCCTCCATCGTCGCCTGAACATCCTCAAGATTCTCCTCCGGCAATCCAACAATCAGATCCATGTTGATGTTATCAAATCCCAGCTCTCTCGCCATCGCGAATCGCTCCATGACATCCTCAACCGTGTGACGGCGACCGATCAGATCAAGCGTCTCCTGCTTCATCGTCTGCGGATTGATCGAGATTCGTGTGATTCCGTGATCGCGAAGCACCTGCAATTTCTCCCGTGTGATGCTGTCCGGACGCCCCGCCTCGACCGTGAACTCCTGCACATTGGAGAGGTCAAACGTGTTCTCAATCTTTGTGATCAGGCGGTCAAGATCCTCCGGACTCAGAGAAGTCGGCGTTCCACCGCCAAAGTAAATCGTCTCAAGACGACATCCACGCTTCTTCTCTGCGACATAGTCGAGTTCCTTAAACAGTGCCTCAAAGTACTGGTCCATCTTTCCCTGCCATCTCCCGATCGGATAGGAGGTGAATGAACAGTACAGACAGGTTGTCGGACAGAACGGGATTCCGACATAGAGACTGTATCCATCCCGATAATCAATGCCGGAGAGAAGCTCGCGCTCCTTCTGTGCAATCTCAATGCTCAAGTTAATCTTCTCATTTCCGGTGTAATACGTCTCCTTCATCTCCCGGCGGATCTCATTTTCCTCCTCGCCCTGCTCAAGTTTCGTCAGCGCGATCTTTGTCGGTCGGATTCCGGTTAACGTGCCCCACGGAAGCTGTTTGCCCGTTCTCTCTATCAAAAGCAGATAAAGACGGCGTTTGATCTTATTCTTCGTCTCAAATCGATTGTCATAATCAACCTCGATCGGCTGTTCTCCCTCGATCACACGGCGCTCCTCGCGCATCTCCGGCTCAAGTTTCATCTCGGAAAAGGCAAAAAACTGCGGTTTTCCAAACGAAATCAGATGGAGAGCAAAGGTCCTTCTGTCGTCTGAGAGCGTTCCCTTGACTGCCAGATTAAGCCCATCCTGATATTCATGGACAAACGTCTCTCCCGGAAAAAACGCCATCATCAGTTCTCGGATATCCTGCTCGTAAGCATCATCATTCAGTAAAATTCCTATCATCTGTCTACCTCTATCTCTTTATACCTCTATCGCATATCGCTCTAATGCCTCTGTCCGGCTTTCCATTCAAGTCGACTCGACATCAGCGAAAACGACTATACGACACAACCGGATTGTATTTCTTCTCGTAACCGATCGTCGTCGGATCTCCATGTCCCGGGTACACCATCGTGTCGTCCGGAAGCGCAAAAAGTTTCTCCGTGATCGATTTCACAATCGCCGAAGAGCTTCCAGTCGGAAGGTCTGTCCGTCCCATAGACTCATAAAAGAGCGTGTCTCCGCTGATCAGCACCTGCTCCGACTCCAGATAATAGCAAACGGAACCTGCGGTGTGACCCGGAGTTGCAAGAACCTTCCACTCATCGCCGAGCAGATGAATCACCTGACCATCGCGCAGAAATTCATCGGCACTCAGCTCCATTCTCTCGGTTCCGAGCGTTCCGGAGAGATTCATCGAGGAATCCTCGAGCAGGCGCTCCTCATCCACATGCGCATACACCTGGCAGTGGAACGCACGACGAATGTCCTCCACTGCCAGAATGTGGTCAAAATGACCATGAGTCAAAAGAATCGCGGTCGGCTCCACTCCAAGCTCTCTGCATTTGTTCAGCAGAAATACGCCGTTATCCGCTGGATCTACAATCACAGCCTCCTTCTTTCCCTCATGGTAAATGACGTAACAGTTTGTGCTGATTCCGCCCAGCACATAAGTCTTTATACGAAAATCGCTCATTTCGTTCTCAGCTCCTTTTCTATCATATGGCAAAATCATTTTACATAATTTCATATGATAGGACGCAATTTCCTATCATATGAAAAGAACTGCGGTGGTTAACCCGCAGTCCTCTCAATATCAAGAACGCCTTCAATCTGGCGTAATTTATCGATCAAACGATTCAGTTCTTCCACTCCGTGAATGTCAAATGTCATCACGATCGTCGCTTTGCCCTGCTTGCTCGTCCGCACATTCATCGAGGTGATGTCAATCTGGCGCTCTGTAAATACCTTGGAGATGTCAACGAACATTCCGATTCGGTTGTTCGCATAAATCTGAATCTCCGTCGAGTACTTCTCCTTGCCCTCATCGCTCTCCGGCTGTTGCCACTCTGCATCCATCAGACGCGCTCTCTCATCCTCCGGAAGGTTGATGATGTTAATACAGTCTGTGCGGTGAATCGAGACACCACGTCCACGAGTCACAAAGCCGACAATCTCATCGCCCGGAACCGGACTACAACAGCGTGAGAAGCGAACGGAGAGATCGTGAACACCCTTGACGACAATTCCGCTCTTGGACTTCTTGTTCGATACCGGAACCTTTGCATCCGACTCGGCAAGCGTGTCGAGAACCGTCTTGTCCGTGATCTCCTTCTTCTTTTTCTTCTCCCGCTCCTCAAGCATCTTGTTGATGACTTGACCCTCTTTCAGACCGCCATGTCCGATCGAGGCAAGCACAGAATCCCAGTCCTTGAACGCATAGCGCACCATGACCTTCTCCTGAAACTCCGGCTTGTTGATCTCCGGGTAATTAATGCCCTTCGCCTTACAGTAACGGTCAATCAGCTCACGACCACGAATGATGTTGTCTTCCTTGAGCTCATTCTTGAACCACTGATTGATCTTATTCTTCGCTTGCGTGCTCTTCACGAGAGACAGCCAGTCACGGCTCGGTCCCTTGGAATTCTGAGACGTGATGATCTCAATCTGATCACCATTCTGAATCACATAATCGATGTTGACGAGCTTTCCATTGACACGCGCTCCGACCATCTTGTTGCCGACTGCACTGTGAATCGCGTATGCAAAGTCGATCGGCGTCGATCCACTCGGCAGAGTCTTGACATCACCAGTCGGGGTGAAGCAGTATACACTGTCGGAAAACAAATCGAGATCGCCCTTGACCATGCTGAGGAACTCTTTGGAGTCGTCGGTATCGCGCTGCCACTCCAGAATCTGACGAAGCCAGGACAGCTTTGCCTCCTCGTCTCCGGCTGCAATCTTTCCGCTTCCACTCTCCTTATACTTCCAGTGAGCCGCAATACCGTACTCAGCCGTCCGGTGCATGTCGTAGGTTCTGATCTGAATCTCAAACGGCTGTCCGGTGTTTCCGATCAGTGTCGTATGAAGCGACTGGTACATATTCGGCTTCGGCATTGCAATGTAATCCTTGAAACGTCCCGGAATCGGCTTATACATCTCATGGATGACACCGAGAGCCGCATAACAGTCCTTCACGCTGTCAACAAGAATACGAACTGCAAACAGATCGTAGATCTGATCGAGGGTCTTGTTCTGGTTGACCATCTTCTTGTAAATACTGAAGAAATGCTTTACGCGTCCGACAACCGTCGCCTCGATCGCGGCTTCCTTCATGTGGTCCTGAACCTCATCTACAATCTCCTGAACAAAGGCTTCTCTCGAATCCTTGCGGAGATTAACCTTCTCGACGAGATCAAAATACACATCCGGTTTCAGGAAACGGAAGGAGAGATCATCGAGCTCAATCTTGATCTTGGAAATACCGAGACGATCTGCAATCGGAGCATAGATCTCAAGTGTCTCACGCGCCTTTTCCTTCTGTTTTTCCGGCTTCCAGTACTGTCCGGTTCTCATATTGTGCAGACGGTCGGCAAGTTTTACGATGATAACACGGATGTCTTTCGCCATTGCGAGGAACATCTTTCGCAGGTTCTCTGCCTGAATCTCCACCTTGTCTTTATCCCATGACAGCTGTGTCAGCTTTGTTACTCCATCTACGAGAAACGCTACCTCGGCATTGAACTCCTTCGTGAGTTCATCAAGCGTCATCGCTGTATCCTCCACGACATCGTGAAGCAAACCGGCTGCGATCGTCTCCTTATCCATCTCTAAGTCAGCAAGAATAATCGCAACACAAAGCGGGTGAATGATGTACGGTTCACCCGATTTTCGTTTCTGTCCTTCATGGGCCTCGTCCGCGACTCGGTACGCTTTCTCAATCATCGAAATGTCATCTGACGGATGATATCTGCGAATCGTGCGGACGAGGTCCTTATACAATTCCTCCGGAGTTGTAAAGTCTGCCGGATCTTCTAGTTCTCTCTCAACTTTCTTTGCTTCTTCGTTTGCCATGGGAAAGCCACCTCTTCTGCGCATAAGTTATTATGTATTATAATTATTTTTGTCAAAAAAAGCAAGGGGGAATAAAAATGGGGCGGAGTGCCCCTGCTCATTTGCAGTTGCGCTCCACCCCGTATGGGAATTTCTTCCTATATTTATTACTTATACTTATCTCTACTTATTAAGATAAAGCTCCATCGGATACGTCGGATAAGCGATCTCCTCGAGCTGATCCATCGTCACAAGACCTGCCGGTGCACGAAGAACTGCCGGGATTCGGTTGACAATCGTCGCACAGGTATGCTCTACGGTTGCCGGTTTCACAACGTGGAACTCAGTATCCGGCTCGCCTGTGATCTTCCAGTCACACATATCTCCATCATCCGGTCCATATACCTTACCGATACACTGGGTCTCGATCACCGGTCCCTGGAACGTCTCGGTCGTCACAACAGCTGCCATACCGATGCAGTTTCCTTTCGGAATCGTTGTGCCCATCGTGGAGGAGTAGAGATCACTGTCATGGAAATACGGAACACATTTCTGCGTCTGGCTCTTGATCGTCCATCCCATCTTCGATGCAAGTGCCTCGTTCGAGTTCCATACATAGGACGGCTCGATCTCTTCCGGATGTGCAATCTGCTTCTCAAACTCTTCCGGTGTGAGTCCAACACCGTGTGCCTTTGCGAGTGCAAGACCATAGTCTTCTACGTTGTAGCTGACTGCGCCCTCGATCTTCTCGATCTTGTGGCATCCGCCTGCTACCATTCCTACCATATTTACCCAGAAGATGTCTTCCATACCACTTCCAACAAAGGTACAGCCATTCTCTTTCGCGGTCACATCGAGAATATTTGCACGAACTGCATCGGTCGTCCAGCAGTACGTTGCCTCCTCACACGTTGTGATGACGCTGATTCCTCTCGTCAGACACTTCATATAGTGGTCAAAGCAGTCGCTCACAAGACTGAACAGCGTCACTACGGCGATATCTGCATCACACTCATCGAGAACCTTGTCCGCATCGTTGCTGATCAGGATTCCTGTCTTCACACCGATTCCTGCATAATCGCCCACATCCATGCCTACGATCGCCGGATTGTTATCAATCGCGCCTACGATCTGGCAACCGGTTTCATACAGATAACGAAGAATGTATTTGCTCATCTTTCCACAACCATACTGAACGACTTTAATTTTCTCCATACAGAAACCTCCTTCTACGGGCACGACAGGTTTTTTCGTTTTGTTTCATCCCTGTCGCTTTGTTATTTATTTGTCATACCCATAGTATAAGGTCTCATGTCACTTGATGGTCAACTGTGTATTCTGCCCAAATTTCCCCACTTATTTTGTGAAATTTACCGGAACCTGAAGACGCAAAAACATCGAGCGCTTCTCAGTGTCAAACACGTTAAACTCGGTCATCGTCTCGCAGATGTAGTCCCCGGCGATCTCGTATTCCTGATCCTGACAGTACTTCAACAACCGCCCCGCAAATTCCTGTTCATCACTGAACTCATCGAGATAGACACAGGCATACATTCCATTCTCGATCATCTCAACCTCATTGCGGAGCGGAAAATGCTCATCCACAAAGACGAAAATCTTGTTTGAGACGAAACGCTGTTGCAGAAAATCCTCTTTTTTCAGCACGGTTCCGGCGTTACAATAATAAACCGGTGGGACATTGTGCTCCAAAAGTCTCATTTTCAGCTTTTTTAAGATCACCTCGTAGGTGTCAATATCGTGGTCGTAAAAATTGAGATCCGTCTCAATCCCGTAAATTTTTCTCGGACGGATATACTCTAAAGTAAATGTCCCTCTCTTTGGAGACTTTCGGTAGCGCTCCATACTCTCGATCGCCCGGTCAATCGCATCCCTCTGCACTTTTCTCTGCTCAATCTCCGCAATTGTCTGCTCCCGCTTTTTGATCAGAACCGCCTCAATTTTACGAAGATCCTCCGAAGCAAGCACTTCCTGAATTTCCCTGAGTTCCATTCCGAGTTCTTTCATGTACTGAATCATGTCCAGCCTTGCATTCTGGCGAATATCATAGTAACGATAATGCGTGTTCGGATCGGTGTAACAAGGGTGCAGAAGTCCCACAGAATCATAAAATCGAAGCGTCGGAATCGAAATATTGTTGATTTTTGCCATCTCTCCGATACTCAAATATTTGTAAGCCATCTGCTTTTCCCCCTCTTCTCTCCTGTTTTTTTCCATTTTCGGACAACACCAGACATCCGCTTTGCACATATCAACGCATAAACGGTCGGACCTAATACGCCCGAAAAACTCTCATGCAACTTGAGAGTTTTGCTCTCTTTTTTCGTTTATCAAAAGACAATATATTTCAATCAAATCTCTACCGAGTCCCCGGAATCTGATACATCAGTGCATTACAGATCGCAGCCACGATGTTGCTTCCACCTTTTCGTCCTCTCGCGACGATGCAGGGAACATCAAGACCGCAGATCAGTTCCTTCGATTCCACGACGTTGACGAATCCGACCGGCGCTCCAATGATAAATGCCGGCGAGATCGTTCCCTCCTGAATCATCTCATAGAGGCGAATCAGCGCAGTCGGCGCATTTCCAACCGCAAAGATTACCGGTCCTTCCAGCTTTCCCGCATGCTCCATGCTGACAACCGCCCGCGTCACCCCTCTCTCTTTCGCCTCTCTTGCGACATCGGGATCTGCCATAAAACAACGAACGCTCGCATTGAGTGCGCTCAGCGCGCGCTTGTTGATGCCCGCCATTCCCATATTGGTATCGGTCACGATCGTCGCACCCGCCTTTAAGAGTTCAATCGCCCGCTCCACCGCATGATCAGAAAAATACAGATTTTCTGCATAATCAAAATCGGCGGAGGTGTGGATGCATCGCTTCACAACAAGGAGTTCCCCGGGTGTCCAGTTTCCTTTTGGCATCTCCGACTCGATGATCTGCATGCTTCTCGTCTCAATCTCCTCCGGCTTTACCCATTCCATCTGTTCAAACACGTCTCTGCCTGTCCTTTCTTAAATTTATCGCTTGACTCGTAATTTCAATTTCTTACTTTCCTTATTTCGAAGCTCTGCGTTTCAGCACTCCTTGCGATCAAACCCCATGATCCGATAAATCGCCTCCATATCAAGGGATTCGCGAACGAGGTCTGCGAGCTTGTCGTACTGACGCTGTTTATAGGATTCCTGACTCTCCGTCGTCATCTCCAGAGAGATTCCCTTCTTCTTTGCCAGTTTCTCAAGAAGCGCCTCCGTCAATTCTTCATTGTCAAACAATCCGTGCAGGTAGGTGCCGAGCACAAGACCATCCTCACGCTCAAGTCCCTCCCAGTTTTGACTCTCCCATGTTTGTGAAGTCTGCACCTGACGCTCCTGATCATGGAAACTCTCAGTTCCATTCTCCTTTTCTGTCTGCTCCGGATTTCTCGCAAAGATCGGCTTTGCCTTTCCGGTCAGCTCAGTGATTCCCATATGAATCTCATATCCATTCACTAGACTTCCCAGTGCGCAGGCTTCAAACATTCCCGTGTTCCCGCGAAGAACCACCTCAGTCTGACCGCGTGTCTTTCTCTGCTCAAATATCGTCCGTGCCGGAAGAAGTCCCATTCCGCGAATGCTTCTTCCCTCCTCCCCCTCGACTCCATTCGGGTCGGAGAGCTGTTCGCCGAGCATCTGGTATCCTCCGCAAATTCCAATCACCGGAACACGCTCAAACTCAACTTTTCTGAGAATTGCAGGCTCAAGCCCACTCTCCCTCAGCCAGATCAGATCGGAGATCGTGTTCTTCGTGCCCGGAAGAAGAATCAGATCCGGATTGCCAAGCTGGGAAGCTCTCTCGACATAGCGCAACTGCACGCCCGGATGGCGCTCAAGCGCATTGAAATCCGTGAAATTGGAAATATGAGGCAACCGAATCACTGCAAGGTCAAGACCACCTTTTATCATCTCCTCCGAGCCCGTTCTTGTCAGGCGGTCAGACAGGCTGTCCTCATCGTCGAGGTCGATCTGCTCCATCGGAATCACACCGATCACCGGAATGTGAAGTTTTTCCTCAATCATCCGAAGTCCCGGCTCAAGAATCTTTTTGTCTCCGCGGAATTTGTTGATCACAAGTCCTTTGATTCGTGCCTGTTCCTTTGGCTCGAGCAGGCTGACAGTCCCGTAGAGGGAGGCAAAGACTCCGCCACGGTCAATATCTCCGACGAGGATGACCGGAGCATCGACAAGCTCAGCAAGTCCCATATTGACAATATCATTTTCGCGAAGATTGATCTCTGCCGGACTTCCCGCACCCTCAATCACAATCGCGTCAAACTTCTCCTCCAGTTTTCCAAACGCTTCCTTCACAGCAGGAATAAATTCCGGTTTTCTCCGATAATAATCCATCGCGCGCAGATTTCCGTAGACCTCGCCATTTACAATGACCTGGCTTCCCATCTGGCTCGTCGGCTTTAAGAGAATCGGATTCATCTCAACCGTCGGCTCAATCCCTGCCGACTCCGCCTGCATCGCCTGCGCTCGCCCGATCTCAAGTCCATTTTTTGTGATGTAAGAATTCAGTGCCATATTCTGGGACTTAAACGGAGCCGTGCGGTATCCATCCTGCTTCAAAATCCTGCAAAGACCAGCGACGAGAAAACTTTTTCCAGAATTGGACATCGTTCCCTGAACCATGATTTTTCGCGCTAAAGGCTTTTCTGCGATGTCACCACCTACCACATCACCTGTCACGTTATCCGTTATGTTATCTATGATGTCCGCTGTCATCTTGCGCTCGTTCATCTTATTTTCCGTCATGTTGTTCTCCATCATGCTTCTTTGCCTCCCTAAACTCATGCGTAAAATTCTCATCGTAAAGTTTGGAGAGTGCAAAATCATCCCCGAGAAATCTTCCGACAACCACAAGCGCCGTCTTTCGGATTCCCGCCTCTTTGACCTTCGCATCGATGTCGGTGAGCATTCCTCTCACAATCTTCTGATCCGGCCAGGATGCTTTGTATACAACCGCGACCGGCGTCTCCTCCGGGTATCCGCCCTCAATCAGTCGTCCAACAAGCTGGTCGAGCTGACCGACACTCAGGAAAATGACCATCGTCGCCTGATGGGACGCAAGTGCCTCAATCTTTTCCCGCTCCGGCACCGGTGTGCGCCCTTCCATTCTCGTCAGGATCACAGTCTGGCTGACCTCCGGAAGCGTGTACTCGCGCTTGAGCACCGCTGCGGTTGCAAGAAATGAGCTGACTCCCGGAACCACCTCATACGCGATTCCAAGCTCATCAAGACGCACCATCTGCTCGCGGTGAGCACCATAGATCGACGGATCACCGGTATGGACGCGCGCCACCTGCTTTCCTTCTGCCTCTGCCTGCTTCATCACCTCGATCACCTCCGGGAGCGTCATTCCCGCACTGTTGTAAATCTCGGCAGTCGGCTTTGCCCCGGCAAGCACCTGCGGATTGACTAAAGATCCCGCATAGATAATCACATCCGCCTCCTCGATCAATCGTTTTCCTTTTACGGTGATCAGCTCCGGATCGCCCGGTCCCGCTCCGATAAAATAAACCATTTCGCTGTTCTCCTTTCCTCTGTCCCACACTTCTTTTTTCTTTGTTCAAGCCAACGCGCGGGGATACTTAGCATATGACTTTCCTCAGCTTCGCTGACATCTTCCGATCAAACTCACTGTGCCTCTGAGTTACAGTTTTTCATATGCCTTCACATGGATGTCCTCAAACGTGCTGTTTTCCTTGTAGACTTCCCATGCCATGTCGAGAAGCGGGAAGAGCATCACCGCTCCGGTTCCCTCCCCGAGTGCGAGATTTCCATGAATCACCGGCTCTAAATGAAGTCGCTCATAAATCTGCGCGCATGCCGGCTCTTTTCCGAGATGAGACGGAATCAGATAAGAAACCGTCTGCGGACAGATTGCCATCGCAAGAAGACCTGCAACCTCCGAAATGATTCCATCAAGCACAACCGGAATTCGCGAGATTGCTCCGCCAAGCATCAGTCCCGTCATTCCTGCAATGTCAAACCCGCCGAGTGAGGCAAGCACACCGATCGGATCATCCGCGGCCGGATGATGGAGCGCAATTCCGCGCCGAATGGCATCGATCTTTCTTGTGAGTCCCTCGTCTGAAAGACCTGCTCCCTTTCCTGTCACCGCCTCCGGATCTACGTCAAGCAGTACACTCGCAATCGCGCTCGATGTCGTCGTATTTCCGATTCCCATCTCCCCGACTGCGAGAATATCATATCCGGCATCCTTGAGTTCTCCCGCAAGTGCAATTCCATTGTGAATCGCCTCAAGTGCCTGCTCCCTCGTCATTGCCATCTCCCGGCAGAAATTTTTTGTGCCAAAATCCACTTTCATATTGCGGATTCCTGGCTCATGAAGTTCCCCGGCAACTCCAATATCAACCGGAAGCACCTCTGCTCCGACTGTCGACGCCATGCGGTTTACGCTCGCAATTCCTCGTGCAAAATTCTCGGTCACAATCGCCGTCACACTGCTGTCTGTCTGGCTCACGCCCTCTTCCACAACCCCGTTGTCCGCGCAGAACACGACAACTGCCTTGCGGTCGAGAGAGAGATTTTCAGTTCTCTGAATTCCTGCAATCTGCGTCAGAATCGTTTCAAAACGTCCGAGACCATTTAGCGGTTTTGCAATTCCGTCCCAGTGGCAAACAGATGCCTCCTTTGCCTCCTCGCTCAACGGACGCACCTGCCCGCAAAGGCAGTCTAACTGTCTCTGATAATACTCTTCCATCTACTGTTTTTCACCCTTCTGTTTTGTAATTCCTGATTGATCTGATCCGTCGATCCATCTCACACGCTCATCTCACATCTTGTACTCTCGTGTCTTTTGTGCTTTTTATTTTCCAGCCATATATGCTTAAGTTTTTTCTTTCATATCTGTCAGATTTAAATGCGATATCCTCTCGGTGTCACCATTCTTCCGTCAATCTCTTTTGTTTGTGAATTTCCGACAAATACGGTTGTAAACATATCCACCTGACGATCAGCAAGCTCGGAGAGTGTCATCACCTCGGCGTGCTCGCCGTCTCTTCCGATCTGAGAGACGATTCCACAGACTCTCTCCTCCCCTATCTCTTCTTGAATGATCGTGCACGCACGCTTGAGATAATCGGCGCGCTTCTTACTCGACGGATTGTAGAGACAGATCACAAAATCTCCGGCAGCTGCCATTCTCAGGCGCTTTTCAATCTTCTCCCACGGTGTCAGAAGATCGCTGAGACTGATAACTGCAAAATCATGCATCAATGGTGCTCCAAGCACAGCTCCGCCTGCAAGCGCCGCCGTCACACCGGACACGACCTTGACCTTACAATCCGGATACTCCTCTCCGATCTCAAGCATCAGACCGGACATTCCATAGACGCCGGCATCTCCGCTGCACACCATTGCCACTTTCTTGCCCTTCTGTGCCTCCTCAAACGCAAGACGACAGCGCTCTGCCTCCTGACGCATCGGTGTCGTCAGATACGTTTTTTCTGGAAGCATCTTTTTCATCAGTTCTGCATACACCGTATAACCGACAATCACATCGCAGGATTCAAGCACTTCCTGCGCCTCGATCGTCATCTGCTTTTCTTCTCCGGGTCCCATTCCCACAACGTAAATTTCGTTCATTTTTTCTTCCTCGCTTCTCAACGATTTTCCGATTTCCACTAAATTTTACATGCCATCCGTTTTTTGATTTATCTGTCCGATTGCTATTTTTTATTTTTCTTTGACAATTACAAGCGAATAATATCCTGCTCCATCGTGAATCTCATCGACACTCCGGCAAATCTTCTCGCCCGGAAGTCCGCAGTTTTCCACCATCATCGCCTCCATGCCGGACTGCGCAATGATTTCTTTGACGCGATCTAAATTTTTTCCCATCTTCATGATGACTTTCGTTCCTGAAAGTTTCAGCCCTTCCTCGATCTGTCCCGGCTGAGACAGCACATGGAACTGTTCGGAATTCTCCGCAAGTCCCACATTCAGCGTCGCCGCCGTCGCACAAAACGATGGAATTCCATTAATCAGTCTCGCCTCATATCCCGCCTGCTGAACAAGACGATGAATATAGAGGTAAGTCGCATACAGCGTCACATCTCCAAGATTCAGAAAACCGACCTGTTTGCCCTGTGCAAGAAGATCCATCACCTGCTTTGCCGCCGTCTCATGCGCCTGTGCAAGACGCTCCTTGTCGCGTGTCATCGGAAGCTCCACGCCCACGCACGGTTTCTTCTCAACCTCCGGGATTGCGCGCTGTGCAATCTGGTACGCAATGCTACTGCGGTAATCCTCTCCCGGAACCATCAGCACATCGCACTCTTTAATTTTGCGCACCGCCTTGAGCGTCAAAAGCTCCGGGTCGCCCGGTCCGACACCGATTCCCCAGAGAATCCCCGGCACAATCTTTCCCGATTTTGCAGAACCATCTCCTGCCCCCATCTCCATCTGAGTCGCAGAAATCCTCTCCTCCTGCGCACGCATCTCCTCGGCGCGTTTCCATGCACCCTTGGCATGCTCCACATACATTTTGCGAATCTCCGGATACTCTCCGAGACCCTCAAAATTGCACTCCACCTCATAGCCTTCACGCAAAAACTGATTCTTCCACGAATCTTCCTGATCCCCTGCCATGTCAATCATCACATGGTTTCCTGCGACAATCAGAAGCGGGGCAAGCAGTACTCGCTTCGGTTTCTGAGCCTCCACTGCCTGCATCATCGAATCAAGTGTCGGAGATGCCTCGACGGTTCCGATCAGAAGATTTCCTGCACCATCATCCGTCAAATGCTTCTGGAGACGCTCGTAAGAGAAGTTTGCAACATGCTCCGTTCCATGACCCATCAGAACAACCGCTGCTCCCGGAACGCGATACTCTGCAAATTTATTTTCCAGAATTTCCGCCAGCCTCTGATAGTCCTTCTCATCCGTCAGAAGCGGTTCTCCACATGCAAACCACTGAAAACGATCCTGATATCTGCGGATTGTTCCCATCATCCGGTCATACTCAAATCCGCGAATCACATGGGTCATCTGCACGAGAACTTCCTTGTAGCCCTCTGCGAGAAGACGCTCAAATGCCTGCTCCACATCATCCACCCAGATGCCCTCTCGCTCTCTCATGATTCGCATGATCGTCGGACTTGTAAATGCCCGGAAAAAGTCATATTCCGGAAATGCCTGCCTTATCTCCTCCTCGATTGCATCGATCGTCTTCTTTCGCGTTTCCGGATAGCTCGTTCCAAAACTGATCACAAGAAGTGCTCGTTTTTTCTCGTTTGCCTGCGCTCTTTCCGGCACACTCTTCTGTGTATTTACCTGTGCACGTTCCTGCACTTCATTTTTGTTTTCCATCTGTTTCTCCATTTTTCTATCTTATCTTATACTTATCCTTCATTCTGTTATTATTTTTTGTTCCGTCTCAACTCCCCTATCATACCATAAACAGGCGCGAGACACCAATAAAAAAAGGAATGCGATAACTCATAAAAGAGCACAAAAAAATGATATACTCCCTTCTAGGTAGACAAGTAAACTCATAAAACTTGTTTTCTTAAAAGGGAGCATATCATTTCACGCTCTCAGATTTATTTTTAATTCATTTCTCTGATCTTTCGGATAATTGCATCCCGGTACTCTTCGGTCGTCGCTGTTCCGTGAAGATCCGGCGTCAGGCAAGTCCCATCTGCAAGCACCTCATCAACTGCTCTGCGGATCTTTCCGGCACACTCCTTCTGTCCGAGATACTCAAGCATCATGCAAGCAGACCACAGAAGTGCCGTCGGGTTTGCGATGTGCTTTCCCGCAATATCCGGCGCACTGCCGTGAACCGCCTCAAACATCGCATAATCGGTTCCCAAATTGCTCGACGGGAGAAGTCCAAGTCCACCGATCAGACCACTCGCAAGATCAGACAGCAGATCTCCGTATAGATTCGGTGTCACAATCACATCAAACTGGTTCGGATTCATTACCATCTGCATACATGTATTGTCGATGATCTTATCATTGTGCTCAATCTCCGGATACTCTTTCGCAATCTGCTCGAAAATATCCAGGAACAAACCATCCGACATTTTCAGGATATTCGCCTTGTGGACACAGGTCACCTTCTTTCGCCCATGATTCTTCGCATACTCAAAAGCGTCACGAATAATTCTTGTGCTCGCTTTTCGGGTGATGATCTTCTTTGCGTGAACGGTATCTTCATCGATCTTCTCCTCCACACCGACATAGAGATCCTCGGTGTTCTCCCGGAAAATCACCATATCCACATCTGAAAATGGAGTCTTCACCGCAATGTTTGATTTTGCGGGGCGAATATTCGCATACAGGTCATACTTATTCCGCAGTGTCACATTCAGAGAACGAAAACCGTGACCGATCGGAGTTGTGATCGGGGATTTGAGCAGAACACGATTCCGCTCAAACGACGCATAAGCCTCATCCGGAATCAAAGCGCCATTTCGCTTCCACTCTGCTTCCCCGACGTTGTAAATCTCATAATCCAGTCCTGCGCCCGCTGATTCCAAAATCTCCAAAACGCAATCTGTGATCTCCGGTCCAATTCCGTCTCCCTTAAACACTGTGATCATTTTCTTCATAAGTGTGACCTCCTGCCCTTTCCTTTATCCTGTATGCTTTTTGTTTTTTTGCTATATGAAATTTTTTCCAATCTTAGCACACCAGATAATTAAAGTCAATATGTTGTGGCGATCACAATGTATTGCTTTTGATTTAGAACAAGATTATTTATATTTGTATTTGTCAAAACGATCTCTGAACATTATCACATCACAGCTAACCGTGTCACTGCTTCCATCCATATATTCAACGATAGCTTTCGTAACTTTTATATAATCTATCAAAATCACAGAGTACCACGCCTGACCAACAGGATCAGACGTGGGTGAATGCGTAATGATTTGAAAATGTTTTAGATCATTCATTTTTTTGATTCTTAATATATTCCTTTACCGCAGTACTTGT